>ERZ1673737.224-NODE-224-length-80202-cov-7.496550_pt1 | contig 80202 bp, 78 predicted proteins | sample MGYA00580211_ERZ1673737 | MGnify/ENA primary metagenome ERZ1673737 (study PRJEB41218, sample SAMN15661789) | gut metagenome | host: Homo sapiens | place: Canada: London | collected 2015-08-20/2019-03-30 | study: EMG produced TPA metagenomics assembly of... | reverse complement strand
AATAATTGATTTTGGCAATATAAATAACTTTAAATATTTTTCAAACACACTCTAGATAAAGAAACATTTTAACAAAAATATGCTGTAGAAAGGAGGTGGCTGTATGGATGTTTCAAGAATATTTTTAAAAACAGCCAACTCTCTTCTCAGCGCAGTGATTGTGCTATTTCTTGTTGTTGCGGGAGCCTACTCTGCATATGCCCTCTGGGACAATATGCAGGTGTATGCTTCTGTAGATGATATACAGTCGCAGTTGTTGAAATATAAACCGACACCGGGCGAGGATAACGGCCCGACATTTGAGGAACTTCGGGCAATTAATCCAGATGTATGTGCCTGGATTACATTAGATGGAACAAAGATTGATTATCCGGTTCTTCAGGGAGAAGATAATCTTACCTACATCAATAAAGATGTATATGGCAACTTTGCTCTGGCAGGAAGTATATTTCTTGATTCTAATTGTGACCGGTCATTTCAGAAAAAGTATTCGCTGCTATATGGTCATCATATGGCAGAACATAAAATGTTTGGTGATCTTGACTTATACGAAAAGCAGAAATTTTTTGATAAGAACCAGACAGGAACTCTTGTCCTGCCCGACCGTTCTTATAAACTTGAAATTTTTGCATGCATTAAAACTTCTGCGAATGAGGATAACATTTTCATTCCTCAAAAATGGCAGAAAAGCACAGATGGTCTGCTGAAATATGCAGAAAAGAGTGCAAAGTATATTCATCAGGATACAATGAAAAAAATAGGAACTTCAAAAGACTTTTCACAGATTCTTGCCATGTCAACCTGTTCGTCAGATTACACAGATGCAAGAACCGTTATTCTGGCGGTAATGAAGCCTTATTCGCCGGAGAAGTAAGGAGGAGATCAAAACGAAAATAAGAAAAATTCCGGCAGTGTTATTGCTTGTAGTTTTGTGCCTGGCAGTTTTTCCGATTTCTACTTTTGCAGCAGACGCTGTTCAAGTACAAATTCCTGTCAGTATACAAACCTCAGGTGAGACACCTTCTCCGGAGGAAAACTATACGGTTGAGCTTCAGGCAGTGGACGATGCACCGATGCCGTCAGAAAATGTATTGGAGATTAGTGGAAGTGGTAAAGCATTTTTTTCACCAATTCAATATACAACTCCCGGCATTTACTATTACACCATTACACAGCAGTCTGGCACACACAAACGTGGGCATTACGACCAGACAGTTTATTATGTAAAAGTTTCCGTAACAAATGGGGAAAATGGTAATTTGGAGACTGTGATAGCTGCGCATACGGATGCAGATATGACCGATGCAAAATGCGATATTACATTTACAAATTACTATAAACCTATAAAGAAAACATCGGAAAGCACAACAGAAACGATACCAACTACGAAGAGAAAGCCTGAAACAAAACCAGGCAACAAAACTTCAATAAAGAAAAGTAAAAATAAAGTAAAAACAGGTGACAATAGCAATGCGACCCTGTTTGCCATTTTACTTCTCGTTTCAGGAACAGGATTGCTGATTATCGCAATCTCACGTTACCGGGAAAAATACCATAAGTAAACAAAACAGGACAGAGATTATTTTCAAATATGCTCTAGAAAATAGTCTCTGTTTTTTGTTGCCTTAAAAAAGTAAATTGCTTTTATTTTTTCAGAAATCACTTTGAAATAAAAGAATCATGTCATAAAGTCAACGCAATAACGTGATTGTGATGCAATACAAAAAAGAAACCGGCCACTGGTCGGTTTCGAGAGAGGAAAGTATGAAAAAAATCTATCAAAAAAATTTGTTATTGTTTTTTTGATGTCTCTATAATACTCAGAATTTGTGAACAGTCTGTGAGGAAAAAATAACGATAATCTGACGAAAAACGAAAGGAAATGTTTTGTTGTAAAGATTAGATGTAATTTTTCAGTATTTCTATTGGTGTTTCGGGAGAAAGAATCTCGTTACTGTCAGGCAGATGGAGGAGCCAGTCGTGAAAGGCTTTTGAGCATTCGACAAATTATTTTCTATGTGTTACTATGAAAATATTGTAAAACAAGTATTATGGATAACATGAGGGGTACAAGTCATGAGCCAGAAAATTAATACAAATGAGTTTCTTAAAAATGTGAGAATAGGACTTTGGCGGATTGAAGTTGAAGAAGGGAAATTACAATGAATCTTCTAAGTAATGCTGTCAAATATACACCAGAAGGTGGGACGATACATTTCACTATCAGGGAACTTCCGTATGAAAGAGAAGGCTATGCCTTATTCCAGACCGTAGTTGAAGATACAGGAATCGGAATCAGCAAAGAATATATCCCTCATCTATTTGAAGCATTTAGCCGTGAAAAAAGTTCATCAGAAAGCGGTATTATAGGAACCGGACTTGGCCTTCGGATTGTTAAAAAGTTTGTAGATTTGATGGAGGGAAGCATTGTAGTAGAAAGCGAGATTGGAGAAGGTACCAGATTTACTGTGACAATTCCACATAGAATTGCAACGGCAAATGAATATATTTCTGAAGAAAATGCGAAAGAATTACCAGAAGAAATAAAATTAAACAATGTGAGGATTTTACTCGCAGAAGATAATATGCTGAATGCAGAGATTGCAATGACGCTTTTAGCAGATGCAAATGCGTATGTGGAACTGGCTCCTGATGGAGAAAAGGCTCTTTCTATGTTAAAAAGAGCAACAGATGGATATTATGATTTGATTATAATGGACATTCAGATGCCGCATATGAATGGGTATGAGGCAACAAAAAATATTCGTGGTCTTCCTGATGGACGCTGCAGGATTCCAATTATAGCGATGACGGCGAATGCATTTGAAGAAGACCGGAAAAGAGCGATAGAATCTGGCATGAATGGGTATGTTACTAAACCAATAAAAATAGAGGAACTGATTTCTACAATTAAAAAGATATTGAAATCCTGATTTCTGACCGCTGGCAGCTCGAAAAATCAGTCCAAGCTAATAGATAAAAAAGAAACCGACATAAAGCCGGTTTCAAAAGAGAGGAAAGTATGAAAAAAATCTATCAAAAATCTGTTGTTGTTTTTGATGGTTTTATGATACTGGAAATTTGTGAACAGGTTGTGAATAAAGAATGAAGATAATCTGACGAAAAAGAAATTGCTGACGTTTTTCTGTAAGAAATGCAATTTATTAATAAAAAACAGTATGGTAAAAAGCAAGCCGGAGAATGGCTTGCTTTTTTCGTATCAGCTAAATTAGCACTTCTTATTATCAAAGGCCGGATTGAATGCATAGAAGTTCTTACTGTTCAAGTTATCCTGCACAATCCGTAAACTTTCACCAAAACGCTGGAAGTGTACAATTTCTCTTGCACGCAGGAATTTAATCGCATCATAAACATCTGGGTCATCTTTTACAAGGCGAAGAATATTGTCGTAAGTAGTACGTGCTTTTTGTTCCGCAGCCATATTTTCCATAAGGTCAGTAATTGGATCACCGGTGGACTGCATTGTATCTGCACTCCATGGAGTACCACTTGCCGCAACTGGGTAGATACCAGTTGTATGGTCAACATAATAATCCGCAAATCCCTGTTCCTTAATCTGCTGTACCGTCAAATTGCGGGTAAGCTGATGAACAATTGTACAAACCATCTCAATATGATTTAACTCTTCAGTACCTACAGAAGCATCAAAGAGGGAATACAATTAGAGTTTGCCCTCATATATTTGGATGAGCAACATCTTCAGGAGCATTCAGCTTTATGAATATGAATAAGTATGAGCGTCTAAACCAGCAAAAGAAATATAGGAGCGAAAAATCCTTTTCAGGTAAAAAGCGAGTTGCGGCTTATTGTCGTGTTTCGACAGAGAAGGAGGAGCAGGCGCAGTCTTTTGAGAGTCAGTGCGATTTTTTTCGATGTTACATTGAGCAAAAGAAAGAATGGGAGTTTTATAAAGTTTTTGCGGATGAAGGGATTTCGGGGACGAGTACGAAGAAGAGGGAACAGTTTAATCAGATGATTGCGGAGGCGAAGCAGAGGAAGTTTGACTTGCTTATTACAAAGGAGATTTCCCGTTTTGCGAGAAATACGCTTGACAGTATTTATTATACAAGAGAACTTCGCAAGGTGGGAGTCGGGGTTTTGTTTTTAAATGATGGGATTAATACATTAGATGGAGATGCAGAGTTACGTCTTTCGATTATGGCATCGATTGCCCAGGAAGAGAGCCGGAAAACATCGGAGCGAGTGAAATGGGGTCAAAAACGCCGAATGGAAGAGGGTGTTGTTTTTGGCAGGAGTATGCTTGGTTATGATGTGAGAAATGGAAAAATGTATGTAAATGAAGAAGGAGCTGAAGTAGTTCGGAAAATATTTTATAAGTTTGTTGAGGAGAGGAAAAGTACACATACTATTGCAAGGGAGTTACTAGAGGAAGGTATTTACCCGATGCGGAGCAAAAAGTGGAGAAATACAGTGATTTTGCGTATTTTGCAGAATGAAAAATATTGTGGGGATTTGGTGCAGAAGAAGACATTTACACCGGATTATCTTTCTCATGAGAAAAAATATAATCGGGGTGAGGAGGAGTTTGTGATTATTAAAAATCATCATGAGCCGATTATTTCGAGAGAAATGTTTGAAAAAGCGGAAAAGATTTTTTCTCGAAATAAAGCACAGAAAGATTCTGAGAATACATAAAAATAAACGGAATATTTGAAGATACTGGCGAATTTGTCAGGAAATCTGCTTCATAGTAATTTTATGAAAGAGTTGAAACAGAAGAATGTAGAAGAACTTTATATTCATAATAGAATTACTTTCCAGAGGGCGTTTGAAAAATATATTGATACTTGGCGCAACAGGGAGAATTGGGAAATCAATTGTTCGCTGTGTCGCATTTATTTTGTGTTATACTGTTTTATATAATTTTCCGTTATCAAAGTCCATAAGTACGAGTGGAATGACATAACACAAGGGAAAGAATAAAAAAATGGTAATTTGAAAACATTTAAAAAAGACAAAGAAAAGGAAAGAAAATAATGCGATACGTAAAACCACATTTTTATGACAGTTTTGTCTGTACAGCAGGAGATTGCCCAGATACCTGCTGTGCAGGATGGCAGATTATGATAGATGAAGAGTCTCTGGAGCGATATGAAAACGAGCCGGGAGAGTTTGGAAAAATTCTGCGCAATTCGATTGACTGGGAAGAAGAATGTTTTTATCAGAATAATCGCCGCTGTGCATTTTTAAATGATGAAAATTTGTGTGATCTCTACAAGGCATTGGGACCAGATGCACTCTGTGATACCTGCCGCATGTATCCAAGACACACAGAAGAATATGAAGGACTTAGAGAATTATCCCTGTCTTTATCCTGTCCTAAAGCAGCAAAAATTATTCTGTCCTGCAAAGAACCAGTTCGATTTTTAGAAGAGGAAACTGAGGAAGAAGATGACTTTGAAGATTTTGATTTTATGATGTTTTCTCAGTTAGAAGATACCCGCGATGTTCTCTTTGCTGTTTTGCAGGACCGTTCGCTTCCACTGACACTGCGGATATCTGTATCCGAACAACTAACAGAAAGCTATCAAAACTGTATAGAAGAAGGACGGCAGTTTGATATTGATGACCTTCTCCGAGAATGTGAACGCCACCAGAAAGAAGGCAGCCTTTCGGAATTTATCTCAAAACATCTTTCTGAAAAAGGAGCAGATGCAGCCTCTCTCCATCAATGGAATCGACAGAAAAAAGAACTGCAGGTACTTCGAGGCTTAGAACGTCTTCGTCCAGAGTGGAATCAGATACTCGATGGAGCCGAAAAGTGGCTCTATCAGGAGAACGAAGAAACTTATAAAAATATTTGCAAAGAATTTCACCAAATGTATGGAGCATTGAGTAACTACAAAGAAGAATGGGAGAACGTAGGTGAGCAGCTTATGATGTTCTTTGTCTATACTTATTTCTGTGGAGCAGTCTATGACGATATGGTCTGTTCCAAAATGGAAATGGCATTGTTTTCCATTCGCTGGGTACAGGAATTCCTGATTGTACGTTGGTTGGAAAATGGAAAAACACTCTCCATGAAAGACGTGGAAGAAATTTCCTGGAGATATGCGAGAGAGGTGGAACACTCCGACAATAATTTGAATACACTCGAAGACTGGCTGTTTGAGAATTACTATTTGATTCATTAAGTAACAGACGTCTGGGAAGCTTTTCATTTCGTGGGAGTCTGCGTTCTAAAATATATGTAGACAAAAGCGAATTGATTGCAAAGATAAACGAAGTTCTTTACACTGAGCAGAAGTATTATTTCAGAATCTTATGATTAGTAAAGATAGTTCATATAGGGAAAATCTAAATCAATATGATGTGATTAAGATTAATATGCAGGAATTTTTAAGTCTGTCGGGGACGATAGAAGAAATGCTGGAAATGCTTAAAGATTATCTGTTTTTAGATTCAAATTTATGATATAATATTTCCATAAAGAAACGCTGTAATACATCATAACAAGAGAAATGAGGTGTATCAATATGACAGAAAAAACACGTAAACTTCGATTTATTGATGAAAACAGAACCAAAGGACTCCAGAAGGACTGGCAAGGCTACGGAAAATCACAGGCTTTGTTCGGAATAGTAGTCCTAATGATATTCTTATTAGCATTTGTTTATCATTTTGTTATGTAGATAATTTGATTTTACAGTATATCAGATATGAGATGACTCCCACATCTGTAGGTGGCGAGCAACATTCTTGAATTTTCAATATAATCAATTATTTTTAGAAAGTACTATAAAATTTTTATCAAAATTTTTATCAAAATCAGAAGACTTGAAGTAAAATAATCCATATCTGTGACCTCAGAGTGAAGGTTGGATGCGAGCATTTTTGCAAACATTCACCTGCAGCGACTAAAGTCACAGATATGGATTATTTGGTTTCAAGCCTTCGTCTGTTGTTCCTAAAAAATTCGATAGCATTTTCCACTTCCAATGTAAGGATTTCCAGTGTATAATGGAAAAAGAAGGTAAGTAAGATATAAAGCAGGTGAGTGAATGGATGAAACAGATAGAGGCAAAGTAGTTAGATTTTTCCTGGCAGGCAGTGTATTATGTTTAGTCGGGATGTTTTTTTCTTTTTATCTAAAAGGTTTTATTCTATATGGAAGTCAGTTTGGAAGAAAGTATAAGATTATTGGTGTGACCTATATGACATTAAATAATCAGTTTTATGACGTATTAAACAGTGAAATCCAGCAGCGTGTGGAGGAAAAGGGAGATCATTTGATTACCCTTGATCCGGCACTTGATCAGGAGAAACAGAATGAACAGATTGAGTATCTGATTGAACAGGGAGCAGATGTAATTATTTTGAATCCTGTTGACTGGAAGGGCGTGAAAAAAGGTCTTGAGGCAGCGAAAAAGAAAAATATACCGGTTATTGTCGTAGATACGGAAGTATATGATACAGATTTGGTAGATGTTACGATTGTTACAGATAACTATCAGGCAGGTGTGTTATGTGCGAAGGATATGATGGAGAGACAAAAAGAAGCCAACATTCTATTGCTTACGCATGATAAAACTAAGTCGGGAAGAGACAGAATACAGGGATTTACTGATACTATACAAAGCCATAATGAATATAAGATTATTGCAATGGAAGATACACAGGGACAGATTGAGCGTTCCTTGCCTAAAGTGGAAAAAATGGTAGAAGAACATGAAGATATTGATGTAATTATGTCGTTAAATGACCCGACTGCGATGGGAGCGTTAGCTGCATTAGACAGTAAAGGCTATAAAAAAGATGTACTTGTATATGGGGTTGATGGTTCACCAGAAGGGAAGAGACTGATTTCAGAAAGTAAAATGACAGGAACGGCAGTCCAGTATCCTCGTAAGATGGGAGCGTCTGCCATAAAAGCAGCTTATGAGCTTTTAGCAGGAAAAGATGTAGATAAAACAGTGACGATTCCGGTAAAGTTAATTACAAAAGACAATGTGAGTGAATATGACCTTGAACGGTGGCAGTAGGAGAGATGTATGAGTAAGCAGAAAAGTTTAATTCTTTTAAAGATGCTGATGGGAATTTTAAATTTTGCAATTTTGACTTTTTTGGCAGTTATCATCTTATATACAATAGGTATGGTGAGGGCAACTTATACTGCACGAAGCTTTTTAAATCATATTACATATTTACCAATGAATCCGGTAAAAACAGTCATAGTGATGTATGTGGCATTATTTACTTTAGTGGCAATTATTAATTTAAGACAGCAGTCAGAAAATAGCATTTTGAATCAGACGATTTACATTTTAGAAATTATTCTTTGTGGTATAATTATTTGCTGTGTCTACATGGAATATAAAGGAATTATATTTTTAGTTATAGCGGATATTGTCGTTTTAATTCGTGATAAAACAAGTCAGAAGGTATTTTTAGTTATTATGGGACTTATTTATATTTTTGCGGATTATGATATTATATCATTGGGGATAAAGATGGTTTCTTTTCAGGAACTGTTAAATGTCTATACAGTGCGTCAGCATATGCTGATGACGGGAATATTGAATTTTCTCTCATCAGTGAATGCGATTGCATTTATAGCGTATATGATTATTTATATGAGAAGCCAGATAAAAGAAAAGGAGCGGGTTACGATTTTAAATCAGCAGCTTGCGGAGGCAAATGCACAGCTTTCTGAAATGAATAATCAGTTAAAGGATTATGCAGCAATGCAAAAACAGATGGGAGAGATTGAGGAAAGAAACCGTATTGCAAGAGAAATCCATGATACATTAGGACATACGATGACGGGGCTTTCTGCAGGAATTGATGCTTGTATTGCATTAATTGACTATTCGGTAGACGAGACAAAAAAGCAGTTAAATATTATTTCCGGCGTGGCGAGGCAGGGGCTTAAAGATGTAAGACGTTCTATGAAAAAACTCCGTCCCGATACATTAGAGAGAGAGTCTTTAGAGAGTGCGATTGAGAAGCTGATTACAGAGATGATGAGTACTTCCAAGGTTTCTATAGAATTTCAATCATTTTTACCATCGCTTGTATTTGAAGATGATGAAGAAGATACCATTTATCGAATTGTTCAGGAAGGTATTACAAATGCCATTCGTCATGGCCATGCCAGCAGGATTTTTATTAATTTTAAAAAAGTAGATATCTGGCTGGTGATAAGAATCAGAGATAATGGAATAGGATGTAAAGATATTCACAAAGGTTTTGGACTTACACATATGAAGGAAAGAGTGGATATGCTGCATGGAACAGTAACATATAGCAGTAATAATGGATTTCAGGTTGTAGCAAAGTTGCCAATTCGATGGAGGAATGAGGAAAGATGATAAAGGTACTTATTGCAGATGATCAGGAATTAATCAGGCAGAGTCTGAGTATTATTCTTGGCTTAAAAGAAGAGATTTCTGTTGTTGGAGGTGTAGGTGACGGAACAGAAGTTTTAGAATTTATAGCAAAAGAAAAGCCGGATATTATTTTGATGGATATTCGTATGCCGACTATGGACGGTGTAGAGTGTACCAAGATAGTAAAGGAAAAATATCCAGAGATAAAAATTATCGTGCTGACAACTTTTGATGATGATAAATATGTATTCAGTGCATTAAAGTATGGTGCAAGTGGTTATCTGTTAAAAGGTATTTCTGTGGATGAATTAGAAAAAGCAATTCATGTGGTATACGGCGGAGGAGCGATGATTAATCCGGAAATTGCCAGCAAGGTAGTAGAGTTGTTTTCGGAAATGGCACAGCAAAATTATGATGTTATGATTGAGGCAGAGAATGTCGAGAAGATTAACGATATGGAATGGGATATTATAAAGGATGTAGGACATGGAATGTCCAATAAAGAAATAGCAGACCATATTGGACTGACAGAAGGAACTGTGAGAAATTATATTAGTACTATTTTAAAGAAAATCGGACTGCGTGACCGCACACAGTTAGCTATCTGGGAAGTGCAGTCCGGTGCACAGAAGCGTAGAGGATAAGATAAATGAAAAGAATGACAAAAGTATGGGGAATGCTTTGTCTGGCAGGATTATTAATTAGTCTGCATTTGGGAGTCTCTTTTCTAGTACCTAAACAAGGGAAAATAGTTTTGACGTTTGGTATGTTTTCTGGGAATCAATCCGATGTGCCTAATGATGACTGCTATAAGATTATTGACGAAACAATAAAAGAATTTGAAAAAGAATATCCGAATGTTAAAGTGAAGTATACCAGCGGAATATTAAAGGAGGATTATTCAGAATGGCTTTCTAATCAGGCTTTAAATGGTGCATTGCCGGATGTATTTATGGTTCTTCCTGAAGACTTTACTACATTTGCTTCGATAGGAATACTGAAAAATCTGGAAACGATGTTAAAGGCAGACGCATCTTTGAAAAAGGATGTATTTTATCAGGGCTGTTATGATGCAGGGGCATATAAAGGGAATCAATACGCTCTTCCATATGAAAGTGTCCCGAGCCTTATGCTTGTGAATGAGACATTACTTAAGAAGAATAATATTTCTCTGCCAGATAACAGATGGACATGGAACGACTTTTATAATATTTGCAAAAAAATTACAAAAGATACAAATGGCGATGGAAAAACAGACCAGTTTGGTGTGTATGATTATAGCTGGATAGATGCTATTTACAGTAATGGAGGGGGAATTTTTAATGGAAGCGGAACTTCCTGCAATATTACAAATCCTTCTGTAGAAGATGCGATTCTTTTTGCCAGAAATATTTATCAGTTATCAGGGAGACAAAGTCCGACTTCAGAAGATTTTGATAAAGGGAATATTGCTTTCCGTCCAGTTACTTTTTCTGAATTTCGTACATATAAACCATATCCGTGGAGAATCAATAAATATTTTGATTTTGAATGGGATTGTATTCCACTTCCAGAAGGACCGGATGGTAAAAATCTGTCAGAAACAGAGACAATGTTAATGGGAATTAATGCGAGGTCAGAGCATGGTGGACTGGCATGGAATTTTCTAAAAAAACTAACCTATGATGAAGAAGTGCAACAGAAGATTTTTCAGTATTCTAAAGGAATTTCTCCACTAAAGAAGGTGACTGATTCTGAAAAGACAGAGGAAATCCTGAAAAATAGTATAGGAGATGATACGACCGTACAGGTTTCCATGCTGAATCAGATTATGGAAAGTGCAGCAAGAAAAGAAAAATTTCAGCAATATGATACCGTAATCGACTATATGGATGGAGAAATTCTACGACTTTTTCAGGAAGAGGGAGACTTTGATATGAATCTCCTGCATCTGGAAAAGAAAATTGATAGGATGTTGAAAGAAAATATAGAATAAATTTATATATGACATTTGTCATTTATAAATATTAAACAATATACAATTGTAATTTGAAGTGGTGACATCTGCAAAAGGTCAATAGTGACAATTTGCAGATGTTATTTTTTTGTGTAATTGTTACAATAAATACATCAAAAAAACAAACAAAGGAGAGCAATATGAAGTATGTAGTATTAGTCAGTCATGGAACTTTTGCACCGGGTCTGAAAAGTGTTCTGGCAATGCTTGCAGGCGGGGAGAGAGAGGATGTTATCAGCGTAGGACTTGAGGATGGAATGAGCGCAGATACATTTGCAGAGAATTTCCGAAATGCAATCAGTGGTATTAAGTCTGAGGACGAAATCATTCTTTTAGGAGATATTATTGGAGGTTCTCCAATGACAAACGCATTAGAGCAGATTTCTAAAAAAGGACTGGAAGAACAGACAGTAGTATTTGGCGGAATGAACCTTGCAATGGCGTTAACAGCAACTCTTATGAAAGATGATGTTGACACAGAGTTATTAAAAGACAGTTTAATCAGTGAAGCAAAAAATGCAATTAAAGAGTTTGTATTAGACAATGGAGCTGATGATGAGGAAGATGAGATTTAGTATTCGTGCATATTGCATTTAACTTATTTTCTATATTTGACTTATATTCAATATTATAAATATGAAATAAGCATAAAATTACAAGCATGAGAGGGAGGAAAAAACATGTCTGTATCATTTTTAAGAATTGACGACCGTATGATTCACGGTCAGACAGTAACTCGTTGGTCTTTAGAATATCCATGTGATGGACTGATTGCCGTTAATGACAGAGCAGCCAACACAAAAGCATTAAAAATGGCATATAAGAGTGCCAGTACAAAGAAAACTTTCGTGTGGACTTATGAAGCATGGAAACAGAAAAACCAGAAAGTACTTGATAGTAAAGATCAGTATTTCCTGATTACAAAAGATCCAATTCAGATGAAAAAGATTTTGGTTGATGATGGATTTGTTCCAAGTGATGTGAAGAAAGTAATCGTTGGACCATGTAATGACCGTCCAGGTGCTACAAAACTTGGAAATAATCAGTCTATCACTCAGGAAGAAGCAGAAGCTCTTGAGGCAATTTATCAGGCTGGATATGAAATCGAGTTTGCGCTGATAAAAGAAGCTTCTATCGGAAGCTGGAGTAAATTCAGAGGACAGTTCGGTTTCAATTAAAATTAAAATAGTGTACCCACAAAGTCAGCTACGGAAAGATTCAGTGAGTACATGATAAGAAAAGAGAGGAAAAGTCATGACAATTAGTTGGATACAAGCAGTGATTTTAGGTATCTTCGCCTGTCTTGCCAGTATGCCTGGTATGGGTGGTAGTGCCATTGGTAACTATACATTAGGCCGTCCATTAGTAGCCGGTCTCGTCTGCGGTATTATTCTTGGAAATGTGCCTGCCGGAATTATGGTAGGTGCAGCAATGCAGGTTGTATATATCGCGTTAGTAACACCAGGTGGAACTGTATCCGCCGATGTACGTGCCGTATCTTATATCGGTATTCCTTTAGCAATGCTTGCATTAAATTCTTATGGATTAGACCCTGCATCTACAAAAGGTGTTGCAATGGCAACTTCTTTCGGTGCAATGGTAGGAACTCTTGGTACAGTATTATTTTACGGAACAGCAACAATCAACCTTGTATGGCAGCATATCGGATGGAGAGCTGTAGAAAAAGGAGAATTCAAGAAATTATATCTTGTAGATATGGTATTACCTTGGATTTCTCATTTAATCTGTAGTTTCATCCCAACGGTTGTAATGTGTAAATTAGGTGTTCCTGTAGTAGAAACAATCAAAGCAACATTACCTATGGATGGACTTGCAATGAAGACTTTATTCACAGTTGGTAGTATGTTACCTTGTGTTGGTATTGCCATTCTTTTAAAACAGGTAGTAAACAAAGTAACAGACTTCGTACCATTCTTTGTTGGATTTACTTTAGCAGCCGGTGTTGGATTAAACTTAGTATCCGTTACAGTTGTAGCAGGAATGTTCGCAATTATCCATTACAACATCAAGATGGTTGGAATTCGTGCAAAAGAAGCAGCTCTTGCCAGCGGCGGGTCTTTTGATGATGACGATGACGAGGAGGAAATATAATCATGGCAGAGAAAAAGCTTTCTAAAAAAGCCTTAAATAAATCATTTCGGAACTGGTATTATGGACATTTAACCTGTTTCTCCCAGGAGCATATGCAGACATTTGGTTACTTATGTGCAATGCTTCCACTAGTAGAAGAATTATATGAAACAAAAGAAGAACAGAAGAAAGCAATGGATACATATACGGCTTTCTTTAATACAGAGCCACAGGTTGGTTCGGTAATTGTAGGTATCACAGCAGGTCTTGAAGAAGCAAGAGCAAACGGAAATGAAGATGTAGACAGTGAGACAATCAATGGTCTGCGTGCAGGTTTGATGGGACCAATCGCTGGTATCGGAGATTCCTTATTAGTTGGTACTCTGATTCCAATCTTATTAGGTATTGCATTAGGGTTATCTTCTGGTGGTTCTATCGTAGGTCCTATTTTCTATATCGTAGCATGGAACTTAATCGTAACTTTAGGAATGCGCTTCCTTTACTTCAAAGGATATGAACTTGGTGGAAAAGCAGTAGACGTACTGGTCGGTGAACAAGCTACGGCGATACGTGAAGCCGTTGTTACACTCGGTACAATGGTAGTTGGTTCTGTTGCAGCAACATGGGTATCAGTAACAACCTCTTTCCATTTAGTAAATGATGCAGGTGAAGAATTCCTGAATCTTCAGAAACAGTTAGATTCTGTATATCCAGGATGTCTTACAGCCGCAGTAGTTATCTTTTGCTGGTGGCTTATGGCTAAGAAAAAAGTTTCCCCTGTTATTACAATGCTAATCTTAGTTGCAGTAGCATTTGTTGGTGTATTAGTTGGATTCTTTAATCCAGGATTACAGTATTAAAAAAGGAGTATAAAAAATGGCAGCGCAGACAAAAAAGCAGCAGTTAAAAGAAATCGAATACCAGACCCGTATGTTGAATAACCTGAAAAAATGGATTCGTAATCTGATTATTCTTTCTTCCTGTGGTATGGGAATCGCATACTGGGCAATAAAAATTCAGGAAGGATTGATGTTCAATATTATAGGTGGTGTCAGTATCGTTCTTGTAACTGCCTGCGTGATTGGCTGTGTAGTCATTGGACTAGCCTTAAAGCGGGGACAGGAAAACGTGAATAAAATCGTACAGATTGTACAAAGTTAAATATTAACTTATTAGCATAAAGCATTTTTTAAGACATTTCATAATTATAATAAAATACTTACCTTCTCTAAGTTAGAAATTGTAGTTGCTACCTATTCAATTTTCATACATTTTCTAACATAAAAAGCCAGATGTTTTCATGATATTAATGCATGGAAATATCTGGCTTTTTGTAGGTCTGATTATTCCCAGTGTACTGCAATAACAGAATTAAGAATAGTACGCAGGAATTTTGGTATAGGGGAATGGAATTACGTCAGATAGAATTTTTTTTACAATTGTATAAAGATAGAAATATTACTGTAGCAAGTCAGAATTTATATATTTCACAGCAAGGTATGAGCAAGTCCATCGCAAATCTTGAAAAAGAGGTGGGCTTTCCTCTTTTTAAGAGGTCTGTATCTGGAGTGAAGCCGACAGCAGAAGCAGGTGAGCTATATAGTTATTTTCGCACGGTAATGAAAAGTTATGCAGGTCTGCAAAAGAAAGTAAACGATATTGAAATGAGAAAAAATGGTGTTCTTAGTATCGTGTGGCCGGAGTTTTTTGCTTTATCTTGTGAAAAGGAAGAATATGCGACCTTTTCCGGGCAAAATAGAATTTCCCTCCCCAGCCAAAGCACAGCCCCCGAAGAGAGTCTAGCCTCTCTTCAGGAGCGTCTCTTTGCCTGCGGTAAATTCCTATTTACAAAAGAAACTCTTGACAAATGAAAAAGAGTAATATATGATGAGTCCTAGTAAGAAAATGGGAATTGAGGAGCAAGATTATGATGATGATGTGTGTCATGCCAATGAATTGCATAACTTGTAGCTGCGAAGATTCGCAGATGTATATGTCTTCTGAGAAGGAGACTGGCTTGCCTGCACATAATTATCAGAATGCGTGTTCATAGATTTTAGATGAAGTTTTTTGAAAGGGTAAGGGAATTTAAGAAATAAGAAAGATTCTCACCTGAATAAGAATTGCATTTACACAGCACTAAAGATGAGTTTTAAGCAGGTAGCGATACCTGCTTTTTTCTTTAGGTTTACAATGCTTCAATATGACCTTATAATAGTTAACATTAAGTTTTAATGTACTCTAAATCTGATAGAAGTTTATATTAAGTTCTTTTCTGCAAAATGCAATATGTTAATAACTCAAGTGTAACAGTCAGACATAGAATAGATATACAAAATGTTCAGGCAGAGAGTACATTTTCAAGAAAGGGAGGAAGGCAATGTCAGAAATTGTAATAGAGAATCTGTATAAATCTTTTGACACAAAAGATGGAACAGTAGAAGCTCTTAAGAATGTCAATTTAAGCATTGAATCTGGTGATATTTACGGGATTATCGGTATGTCCGGTGCTGGTAAGAGTACACTGGTACGATGTATTAATTTCCTTGAAGTGCCGACAAAGGGACGTGTCCTTATTAATGGAAAGTCATTAGGCGATTATACTTCAAGAGAGTTAAGAAAGCAAAGAGAAGATATCGGAATGATTTTCCAGCATTTTAACTTGCTCATGCAGAAGAATGTTTTAGAAAATGTCTGTTTTCCACTGTATATTCAGGGTAAGTCCAAGAAGGATGCAAGAAAGAGAGCGAAAGAGCTTTTAGATATCGTTGGACTCGGTGACAGAACGGGAGCATTTCCGGCTCAGTTATCTGGTGGACAGAAACAGAGAGTTGCGATTGCGAGAGCATTAGCTTCTGATCCGAAGATTTTACTTTGTGATGAGGCAACCAGTGCACTTGATCCTCAGACTACTTCTTCGATTTTAGCATTGTTGAAGGACATTAATCAGCGATTCAATATCACAATTGTAATTATTACACATCAGATGTCCGTTGTTCGCGAGATTTGTTCTCATGTAGCAATCGTAAAAGGTGGTGAAGTTGCAGAACAGGGAACAGTGGAAGACATTTTCACACATCCCAAAACTGCTGTGGCAAGAGAACTTCTTAAAAATGATGTCGGTGATGACGGAGAGGAAAAAAGAGGAACGACAGCAGGCGGCAAAGAAATTATTAAGAGCGGGGAAAAGATTCGGATTGTCTTTTCTGAAAACTCTGCATTTGAGCCAGTTATCGCAAATCTGATTCTCAACTTTAACGAGCCGGTAAATATTTTAAAGGCAGATACAAAGAATGTCGGCGGCGTGGCAAAGGGCGAGATGGTTCTTGAATTTGCTCCAGACTGTACAAAGAATAAAGAAATGAAACAGTATCTTTTAGACAGAGGATTAGAAATCGAGGAGGTGAGTGAGCATGTGGACTAAAGAAATCACAGATATGATCATCAACGGTGTGTGGGCGACACTTTACATGACAGTAGCTTCCACGGTTTTAGGATATGTATTTGGCCTTCCGATGGGTGTACTTTTGGCAATCACGGATAAAGAAGGATTAACACCGAATGCAGTTGTATATAAGATACTGGATGTAATCGCAAATATCGTGCGAAGCATTCCTTTCCTGATTCTCCTTATTTTACTGATTCCATTTACGAGACTTCTTGTTGGACAGAGTTATGGTTCCACTGCAACCATTGTTCCACTTGTTATCGCAGCGATTCCATTTATTGGACGAATGGTAGAATCTTCTATTAAAGAAGTAGACCCAGGTGTTATCGAGGCAGCCCGCTCTATGGGAGCAAGTAATATGCAGATTGTCATGAAAGTCCTTTTAGTAGAAGCAAGAACTTCTTTACTTACCGGAGCAACTATCGCAATCGGAACCATTCTTGGATATTCTGCAATGGCAGGTTGTGTCGGCGGTGGCGGGCTTGGTGATATTGCCATTCGTTACGGATATTACCGCTATCAGACAAGTATTATGATCGTAACCGTTGTACTGCTTGTCATACTCGTACAGATTTTCCAGAGCATTGGTATGTTCCTTGCAGCCAAGCTCGATAAGAGAAAATAGTATATCAGTTGGGAGATGACTCCCACCTCTATAGGTGATGAGAAACAAGCTGGTATCAGTGGTGGGAGTCAATCCCCCAGCTGATATAGCCTCCGGCAGGATTGCAGAGGTGCGCAGTAGAAGTATGTCATGCAATTGCATGACGCGCACCTCGCAGCAAGAATGCCGAGGCATTCTTGAATATTTTTCACTGCAAAGCTTAAAATAGACTTATAGAGTTTCGTAAAAATGGAAAAGTAATTAGATAGAATTCTACAAAACTATCCGAAGTTGATTGCAAATGGTATAAATTATAATTATCGGCTATTTAGAAAATTAAGTGAAAACATTAGTAATTCAATTGTCAAGTGTTTTACGCTTATAAATTGAAAACTTTTCTAAATAGTTATAATAAAGAAAAAAGAGATAGTTTTTGACACTATCAAAAAAGAGAAAGCGAGGAAACAAAAATGAAAAAATTTGGAGCATTTTTATTAGCAGGTGTACTTGCAATCGGAGCTTTAACAGGCTGCGGAAGCACAGACAAGAAAGCAGAAAGTTCAACAGGAAGCACAGATACACAGGTGATCAAAGTTGCTGCTTCTGCTACACCACACGCAGAAATCTTAGAGGAGGCAAAGCCACTCCTTGCCAAAGAAGGATACGACTTACAGGTAACTGTATTTGATGATTATGTACAGCCAAACGAAGTTGTAGACAGCGGAGATTTCGATGCGAACTATTTCCAGCACGCTCCTTATATGGAACAGTTCAACAAAGAAAAAGGAACTAAGTTAGTAGATGCAGGAGACATCCACTACGAACCATTTGGAATTTACCCAGGAACAAAGAAGAGTCTTGACGAAATCGCAGATGGTGATGAAATCGCTGTACCAAACGATACAACAAACGAAGCAAGAGCATTACTTCTTCTTCAGGACAACGGACTTATCAAATTAAAAGATGGTGCCGGACTCACAGCAACAGTAAATGACATTGCAGAAAACCCACACAACATCAAAATCGTTGAGTTAGAAGCAGCACAGGTAGCTCGTGTAACAGGCGAAACAGCATTTGTTGTATTAAACGGTAACTACGCACTTCAGGCAGGATACTCCGTAAAGAAAGATGCACTTGCATACGAAGCATCTGATTCTGAAGCTGCAAAAACATATGTAAACATCATCGCAGTAAAAGAAGGCAACGAAGACAGTGATGCAATCAAAGCCTTAGTAAAAGTTCTCAAATCTGATGATATCAAGAAATTCATCGATGAGAAATATGATGGTGCAGTAATTGCGTTTGAATAAATAGGAATTTGCCGCAGGCAAAAGAGACGCCCTCTGTAAGGTAAATAAAGCATATTTGTGACTTCATTTATCTTACAGAGGGCTGTGTTTTGGCTGTGGAGGAAAATTCTATTTATTGCTGGAGGGATTTGAATAGGCTCCAGAAGGATGTGGCTTTCTTAGAAGATGACTTCTCGTAGCGACGAAAATCACAAATATAGATGATTTGATTCTCAGACTTCGTTTGTCTACTCACCCCGGCAAATTCCTATTTGATGCTTCTATACCTACATCGGTGAGCACTCCCATTACCGGTCGGTATGGCATGGAGAAGCGTTGGGAGAGATAACGCATTGCCGCTCCGGTCTCACCATCAGGACCCCCAAACTGACTGATGATTGCTTTTGCCATAGCAGCATCGGTTCTTTTTATATTAATCGGATATTCCAATCTTTTTTCATAATTCCACATAAATCTTATCCCTCCATTTCCCAAGGCCACGGTTCATTTGCCCATGCCCAGAAGTCAGTACCTTTAGGTACAGTGTCAAGCGTCAGAGGCGAGAAGCGGCTGCTATATTCTTTTAATGCCTGTTTTCTTGCGTTTGTATAATATTCAAAATATTCTAAACCCTCAGCATTTTTAGGATGTGTATCAAGAAACATGGCACAGTCTAAGGCAGCAAAGCTTACAAAATCAATATAACATTTTAAATTCTGCCGATTCATGTTACAGTTACAATTTTGGTTTCGGTTGTTGTTGCGGGCAGAATTAGAGTTGCGGCCGGAGTTACAGCCAGAGTTAGAATTACAACCGGAATTACCATTAAAATTGCAGTTCATAGAATGATGCTGACAGGAGTTCATGTTACAGTTTTGCGTAGTGTAGTTTTGAGAAGAATGCATATTCTGCATCATTTCTGGCACCTCCTTCCAGTAAAAGGCAGGTCAAGTTCCTGAAAGATTGTTCCGGCGCAAAGAGCATTTTCAGGTTTATATATATTCTGCCATTTCTGCCATGGAACATAGGTCATAGCAAGCGGCATGGAATCTAATTTTAACACTTCTTTTTCCTGTTTATATGAACAGGAAGAATGATTTTCCATCATGGCGGTGTCTCCTTAAGTTTATATAGTTATATATATGATAAGCAGCCTGAAATGTCCATAAGATCAGATGATTTCAAAGAAAGAAGATAGCCTATATTGTGCCTCTCTTCCTAGGCGTCTCTCCTAATGAATTTATTTTATCAAATATAATATTTTATATATAATGTTACAATGTCACCAGAAAAACTCTTAAAAATTTGACAAGGACATAAATTGACAAATATAGATAGGGGGCGTATTATATAGATAACTGTTTTATTTCAAGATATGTTAGTTCCCCAAAATGACATATTGAAAATCCCCAAAACAGTAAGAGAGTCTTCCGAAGAAGTGATCGCTTTCGGAAGATTTTTTTTATGCAGAAGAAAGTGCACATTACTTGCATTTTTTAAGTCAGGACTGTATAATATAAGATTGATTAACTTAGTTTACTATTTCATCGAGAAGTGAAATATCAATGAGATAGCAGATGGTAGAATTTCATTTTATTTTTTATGAAGAAAGGAATGGAACAATGACAAAAATAGATATTATTTCTGGTTTCCTTGGAGCTGGAAAAACGACTTTAATTAAGAAACTTATCGAAGAGGCACTGAAAGGACAGAAAGTTGTTCTTATCGAGAATGAATTTGGCGAAATTGGTATTGACGGTGGATTTTTAAAAGAATCCGGTATTCAGATTAATGAGATGAATTCTGGATGTATTTGCTGTTCTTTAGTTGGTGATTTTAATACAGCATTGAAAGATGTTTTAGAGCAGTATACACCAGACCGCATCATCATCGAGCCTTCAGGAGTTGGCAAGCTTTCTGATGTTATGAAAGCGGTACAGAAGGTTGTAGATGCAGAGGCGAATGTTGTATTAAACAGCCATATCACTGTTGCAGATGCACAGAGAGCAAAAATGTATCTCAAGAACTTTGGTGAGTTCTACCGTAACCAGATTGAATTTGCCAGTGCAGTAATTTTAAGCCGTTCCCAGAATGTAAAGGAAGATAAGTTAGAGAAGGCAGTAAAATTACTTCGCAGCCTGAATGATAAATGCCCTATCGTGACAACTCCTTGGGAAGAACTTAGCGGAGCACAGATTCTTGAAGTAATGGAAGGGGAAAATGACTTCGCAAAAGAGTTAATGGAAGCAGCACAGGTTTGCCCTGAATGTGGACATCATCATGAACATGGCGAAGAGTGTCATGATCACCATCACGATCATGAGGAGCATGAGCATCATCACGACCATGACCACGAAGAGCATGAGCATCATCATGAACATGACCACGAAGAGCATGAGCATCATCATGAACATGACCATGAAGAGCATGAGCATCATCATGATCATGACTGCTGTGGACATGATCACCATCATCACCATGCAGATGAAGTATTTACAAGCTGGGGTAAGGAAACTCCTAAGAAATTTACAGAAGAAGGAATTCGTGCAATTCTTGATACCTTATCTAAAGAGGATTCCGATGAGTACGGTATTATCTTAAGAGCAAAAGGTATTGTTCCAGATGAAAACGGTAAATGGATTCACTTTGACCTCGTGCCAGGTGAGGACGAGGTACGTTATGGCTCTGCAGAATACACGGGAAGAATCTGTGTTATCGGTTCTAAACTTAATGAGGACAAACTTGCAGAACTTTTTGGTTTATAGAAAATGTACTTTCGGAGTCTTTCTTGCATTTGCTTTTGTAAGAATATTCTGAGAGTGTATTTGAAACCCCACAGGAGGAAAATTTATGTTAGGTAAGAAAAAGGAGCTGGAGATTCCTGTATATTTATTTATGGGATTCTTAGAAGCCGGAAAGACAACCTTTATTCAGGAAACACTGGAAGAAGATTATTTTAACGACGGAGAAAGAACACTTTTATTTGCCTGTGAAGAGGGAATGGAAGAATACGACGAAGAACTGTTAAAGAGAACAAATACAACTGTTGTTTATGTAGAAGAGCAGGAAGATTTCAATACAGAATTCCTGACAAGCAAGCTTTTACAGTATTATCCAGACCGTGTTATTATAGAATATAATGGTATGTGGACCATTGATCATTTAGTAGAGGCGATGGAGGGAACTCCACTTATGATTTTCCAGACAATCGTAAGTGCCAATGCGGAAACATTTGATCTGTATATGAACAATATGCGTTCTCTTGCTGTAGAAATGTTTAAGATGGCAGAACTTGTTATCATTAACCGTTGTACTAAGGCAACACCAAGAGCAACTTACAGAAGAAGTATCAAAGCTGTTAACCGTCGTGTACAGGTCGTTTTTGATTCCATGGTTCCAGGTGAGGACATGGAGGAAGAAGAGGATGAACTTCCATTTGATATCAGCGGAGATGAAATTCATCTCGAAGATGATGACTACGGTGTATGGTTCATCGATGCGATGGAACGTCCGGAACTTTATGACGGAAAGACTATGGTAATGAAAACAAGAATCTTTAAGGCAATGCGTATGCCGAAGGGAACTTTCGTTCCAGGCCGTCATGCTATGACTTGCTGTGCAGATGATATCCAGTTTATCGGTTATCTTTGTCACACAAATCATGCAAAGTCTTCCACGATTAAATCCCTCAAAAATAAAATGTGGGTAACTCTTACCGCAGAAGTGAAAGTGGAATATAATGAAGAATATCAGGATAAAGGTCCGGTGCTTTATGCAAAACGAATTGAAGCGGCAGAACCACCGGAAGAGGAGTTGGTATACTTCTAATTTGCCGCAGGCAAAGGAGACATTAAGACGCCCACTGGGAATAAAAATAATCCCTCTTTGTGCCCTGGGAGCAAGTGTTAAATGCGAGCGCATAGGAACGAGCATTCAACACTACGCAACGAAAGTCACAAAGAGGGATTATTTTTATTCCCAGTGGGCGTCTCTTTGCCTGCGGCAGCCCAGAATCACACATCTTATTGACGGTATTATGTAAATGAAGTATAATAAATTGAATTATGTAGAATTTTCAGGAAAAAGGGGGATAACATGGACAAAATAGCAGTTCTTATTCCTTGCTATAATGAGAGCAAGACAATTGAAAAAGTAATTAAAGATTTCAAAGAAGTATTACCGGATGCTACGATTTATGTATACGATAATAACTCAACAGATGGTACAGACGAGATTGCCAGACGTAACGGGGCAATCGTGAGATATGAATATCAGCAGGGCAAAGGGAATGTAATTCGCCGTATGTTCCGTGATATTGATGCAGAATGTTATATTATGACAGATGGCGATGACACTTATCCGGCTGTGAATGCGCCGGAGATGGTGGACAAGGTTTTAAATAGAAATGTTGATATGGTCGTTGGTGACAGATTATCTTCTACATATTTTCAGGAAAATAAACGTCCATTCCACAATTTCGGTAATTCTTTAGTAAGAAGTTCGATTAATCATCTGTTCCACACAGATATTAAGGACATTATGACAGGCTACAGAGCATTTAGTTATGAGTTTGTAAAGACTTTTCCTGTAATCTCAAGAGGATTTGAGATTGAGACAGAGATGAGTATCCATGCGGCAGATAAAAATATGTTTGTGGAGAATGTCGTTGTTGATTATAAGGACAGACCTGAGGGAAGTGAGAGTAAGTTAAATACATATTCTGATGGTTTTAAAGTTCTTAGAACGATTGCACGTTTATTCCGTACTTATCAGCCGATGAAGTATTTTGGTTCTATCGCAGGAGTATTAGCAGTTTTAGGCGGTGGATTTTCCATACCTGTGTTTAAGGATTATTTTGCAACAGGTTTAGTGAAACGTTTTCCTACGCTTATCGTATGCTGCTTTGTGATTCTGACAGCGATTGTTTCTTTATTCTCCGGGGCGATTCTTAAGACAATTACCTGGAAGAACAGACAGGACTTTGAGATGACCCGTCATCAGGCGAGAAATAAAAAAGAAGAATTATTAAAAGAGGCTAAAGAAGCAGAATAAAAAATAAGGTGTTCTCCCGGAGTCTTTTACGCACTTGATTTTGCAAAAAGATTGCGGGAGAGCATTTTTAAAGAATTGGGAGTAAAGTATGGATATTCTTATAAAGCCAAAGAAAAACCGCTATATTATTTATGCGATTATAATTGCAATTTTTTCTACGGTGGGGATGAATATTTCTTTAATGAATACGAATGCGGATAAGCTTTTAAAAAAGTTTGAATATAGTTCTACATGGAATAACTTTATGGCTGTATTCAGAACAAGTATATCAGGGAAGAACGATGTAAGACTATTTTATCAGTTAGTAGCTGTCGGGATTACCCTGATGTTTCTTATTATATTTTCTTATCGTTTTTGTGTTCGGGAAATAGTAAGTTCCGCCGTTGTTTCTATTATATTTGGATTTTGTATGTGGTTTGGCACAGTATTTTCTAACAAAGAGTCGTGGAATTATTTTCTTCGGAATAAATATGTGAAGATTTTAGATATTTGGTATATTTTGGCGTATACATTACTGATGTTTGGCGCATTGCTCATCATTGGAAAAATTGTGGCTGCATCTGGAAACAAAGCAGAACAAAAAGCAGAAGTAAAAACGAAAGCCAAGACAAAAGACAAAACGGTTCGCAATACAAGGAAAGTATTTTTTATGTGTGCTGCAGTTTTACTTGTTTGCTGGCTGCCGTATTATATCGTATTCTGGCCAGGATTCCAGCACACAGATCTTCCGACACAGATGTTACAGTATTTTCATGTGCCGACCAGATTTCAGGGACATGATATAACGGATGGAGTGAATATTTTATACAGTAATGACCATCCATATTTCCAGACAAAGTTAGTTGGATTATGCATTGAGTTTGGATTTAAGATTCACAATGTAAATGTAGGATATTCTATCTATACATTTATACAAATGATTGCTTTTATAGTAGCATTTAGCAGTATTATAGCAACATTATACCGTTTTGAAGTAAATCATACATTATTAAAAATAAGTCTGGTTTTGTATGCGGTTATTCCAGTATTTCCGTTATATTCTCTTTTGATAGGCGGGGATTCATTCTTCTCAGTATTTTTCTTGTATTATATGCTGGAAATTTTATGGATTTTTGGAACAAAGGGAGCTGTCTTGAAGAATAATAAATTCATACTGGCAATGATTTTAGAAATTTTTCTTATGTCAGCTTCTAAGAACCAGGGAGTGTATGTCGCAGCGGCAATGTTCCTGTTTTGCATCATTTACTTTAGTAAATACCGGGCAAGAATTGCGGTATGCATGGTTGTACCAATTATTCTTTTCCAGTTTGGATATTGTGGAGCATTTTTTAAAGTGGCGAAGATTGCCAGTGTAGGAAAACAGGAAGCATTATCAGTTTGTTTCCAACAGACAGCTCGATATGTAAAATATCATGGAGATGAGGTTACACAGGAAGAAGAAGAGGCAATTAAAAAAGTCTTAAATTATAAGGATATTGGAAATTTATATGATCCGAATCTTTCAGACCCGGTGAAAAAGACTTTTAAAACAGAATCCACTTCAGAAGATTTAAAAAATTATTTTAAAGTGTGGCTTTCGATGGGATTGAAGCATCCGGGAGAGTATATTCAGTCTTTCATAGCGAATACCTATCAGTATTATTATATGGAATTCCGTAATAAAAGAGGATTGTATCTTAAGCCGGAGATTATGGATTTCTACATTAGAAAGCGTCCGTGGGTGCAGAAAAGTGAAGCAATTCAGAAACTGATAAGAAAGCTTCAGGTACATGTGCCAGAAAATTTGAAATCAGTCCGTGAAAAGGGCGTGCTTGCAATGGATACAGTGCGTCGTTTTCCTGTTGTCAGCTGGTTTACAAATCCAGGTGTAATAACATGGATGATGCTTATTGGATTCTTTGCACTTTGGACAAAGAGGAGATACACATCTATACTTGAATTTTTACCTGTATTTTTAATCTTTGGAGTCTGCCTGCTATCGCCGAAGAATGGAAATCTGCGGTACTTATATCCGGCCTGCTGTATGGTTCCGGCACTTCTTGCTGCCGCCTTTGGAAATTTGCGGGAGGAACAAGCAAATGCAATAGAAGACACAAAAGAAGTGTCAAAAAGAAGAAGAGCAGGAAGCAGAAAAAAGCATAGAATAGCAAGAACACTACCAGAGGATAAAAGGCAGAGGGTAAAGGTGTAAAAGAAGGGGAAAGCGTAAAATGAAAAAGGCGTGCAGAAGAATAAAGTATGAAGATACATATTGAGTTAAAAAAGAAGAGATATATTCTCTATGCAGCAATTATTGCGCTACTAGGCGTTGTAGGTGCGAACATATCTATCTTACATACCAATGCAGATAAGATAACCAAACATATAGAGTACAAGTCATTCCTGACACAGCTTATTGCAGTATTCAGAGTCAGTATTACAAATAAAGAGGGGAATGGGATTTTTTATCAGCTAATGGCAGCAGGACTATTTATTCTGTTTTTGATTGTATTTTCTTATAAATATACAGTAAGAGAAGTAATCAGTGCCGCAATATTATCAATTCTTTATGGATTCTGCATGTGGATAGGAACCGTATTTTCTCATAGAGAATCCTGGGACTATTTTCTGCGGAATAAATATGTCATGCTGTTAAATGCATTCTATATACTTGGAAATGCAATCATTTTATTTGGAATATTGCTTTTGCTATGTCGTGTCATTCTTCGGATATCTGAGACGGATAATCAGACAGAGCATAGCTTAAAGAGAGTATTTCTTACTTGTGTACTGGTACTGTTTGTTTTATGGCTGCCCTATTATATCAGTATGTGGCCTGCGACAATCCATGGTGATTTTTTGATGCAGGTATTACAGCTTTTTCATTATCCTACAATGCTTCAGCACCAGCTTACCTCTGACGGAGTAAATGTATTTTACAGTAACGATCATCCATTTTTACATACGCAGCTCGTAGGGCTTTTTATTAAATTTGGTATAAAAATAAATAATAAGGCGCTGGGATATGGAATGTATACATTTCTTCAGATGACAGCCTATATTGGCGGTATTAGCGCGATCATTACGACTTTATATAAGTTTGGGGCAAATCACAGAATTTTGAAAGCTGCTTTAGGAGCTTATGCGCTATTCCCTGTATTTCCTCTGTATGCAATTATGGTAGGCGGAGACAGTTTTTTTGCTCTGTTTTTCCTGTGGTTTATGGTGGGAATCCTCTGGATTTTTAAAACACAGGGAGATGTTCTAAAGAATATAAAGTTTGACATCTTTTTTGCGGTAATTGTTTTTCTCATGTCGGCATCAAAGAATCAGGGAATCTATATTGCCTTAGTTACTTTAGTTTTCTGTGTGATCTGTCTGAAAAAATACAGAATAAAAATATTAGTGACAATGTTTGTTCCGATATTTATTTTCCAGTTTGCCTATACAGGACTGCTTTTTAAAGCGGCCCGTGTTTCTACAGTAGGAAAGCAGGAAGCCTTATCTGTTTGTTTTCAGCAGACAGCCAGATATGTAAAGTATCATGGGGACGAGGTGACCGGGGAAGAAGAAGCCGCTATTAAAAAAGTTCTTGCTTATAAAAAATTAGCCAAAAAATACCAGCCAGCTTTATCCGATCCGGTAAAAGGTACTTATAAAAGTGAAGCTACATCAACGGATTTAAAGAACTATTTTAAAGTCTGGCTTCAGATGGGACTAAAACATCCAGATGAATACTTCCAGGCATTCTTCGCTAACACTTACGGCTATTATGCTCCACTGTTTAATAGCCGTGGCGGATTGTATCTGGGTCTTAGTACCGTCCGTTTTTACCGTTCCAATAGAAAATGGGCACAGGAAATGATTCCAGAATCTTTTTGTGACAAAGTAGATTTTAAAGAACCTAAAATCTTGTCACCAATACGGGAGAGGATGAAGTTCTTAATGGGAATATCCTACAAAATTCCAATCATTAACTGGTTATATAACCTGGGAGTTATTACATGGCTTATCCTTATCGCATTCTTTGCCTTATGGATAAAAAGAAAATACTTTGACATGGCAGCATTCCTGCCAGTATTCTTAATCGTATGCGTGTGCCTGTTATCACCGCGAAATGATAATCTCCGCTACATCTATCCGGCATGTGTGTTAATACCGGGGATGCTGGCTAATTTGCAGGGGGATAGATAAACAGACGAACCCGCACCAGTTGTAATATGCAAAAATGCTTCGTTTCACTGCCTCCAAACTACTCGACCGTAGTTTGGACTTGCTCAAAGGCGCATTTTTACATATTACAACTGGTGCGGGTTCGTCTGTTTTAGACTCTCCAGAATTACCTCTTGTTTTTAAAAGCCGGATCTGTTGGATCGTAATTCTGGTTGCCAGGAATTTTTCCAGTAGTATCGTTTAAAGTAATCTTTCCGAATGGTCCCTTATTAGAAGAACGGTAAATGCGGATAGGGATACTATAGCGGTTTGTTTTTGCAATGTCATAGATAAGCTTTGCATTACCTGCCTGTACGCGGATACATGCAGTGGTCTGGTTTGTTCCAAGTCCGTTATAAGTACTTGCGATAAGTTTCTTGTTGCTTGTGCCGCGGTACATCTCGGAATGAATCCAGCTGCGTGTTCCCTTTACGAATACTCCCCACTGGTAGTAATGCCAAGGGTTGCTTTTTTTGTAAATGAACCAGGAGCGGGCAGTTCCTTTGGAAAGATAGTGGTTTCCAACATAAGTACTGCGGCCGTCTCTTGCGGTAGAACATACAACAGTTTTGGCTGGAATGTCATATTTGTTTGTTTTTCCATCGTAGAGAAGGAAAGTGATATTGTGAGTTACCAGATTTAATTCGAGTTTCATTCTTTTCTTTTTGTAGCTGGAACCAAATGTTTTGAAAAGATCTTTGGAAAGCCGGCCATTTTTCTTAAAATAATATTTGTATTTTGTTCTGCTGCCGCTGTAGTCGCGGAGATATTTCCAGCCAGTAACAGCCTTTCCTTTTTTCAAGTAGTAGCGGTTACCCTTCCAGTTTTTCCATCCAGTATATTTGGTGAAAACACCACGTTTATAATACTTATTATCTGAGATACCGGTAAATAAAACGCCGTTCTTACGGAGCTTTCCATCATTTGTGGTTGTAGTCTGTGTTGTTGCTGCCTGCACATTTATTCCCTTTTGTGAGGAAAAACCTACGCCAAAAGTCATAATAAATATGAGGGAAAAGATAGTAAGTTGTCTTATAAATTTTTTCATGATTCCTCCTGTATTTTTATTTAATAAACTTGCACACTAAATCTTAATCGCTTATAAGTCAAATGTCAAGAAAAGAAAGAAGTAAGCAAAATATTACCAATAGAAAGTTGGAATATCATAAATTGTTGTAAATATTACATAATAATATCAAGAAAGTCGTAATGGTTGTGTTTGACCCTCTTTTTGGCCAGTGATATAATTTATACATAATATTGTGTGATTTTACAAGTGCACGATAGCTGAATTATAAAAAGACCGCCTGAGGAATATATCCGGTAATCCAGAGATGATTTGGGTGGAAGAAAGGATGGGAGATATGAAGTATGTAGCGGGTGTAGATATAGGTAACGCTACCACAGAAGTCGCTCTTGCAAAGATTGACGGGCAGGACATTGAGTTTTTGACCAGTGGTATTGGACCTACAACCGGAATCAAAGGAACTTTGCAGAATATCAGCGGGGTTTTCATGTCTTTAAAGAATGCTCTTGAGAAGGCAGGCATGGATTACAGTGATTTGGCAGAGATTCGTATTAATGAGGCTGCGCCAGTTATCGGTGATGTAGCGATGGAGACGATTTCTGAGACTGTTATTACAGAGTCAACAGTAATTGGTCATAATCCAAGTACACCGGGAGGAACAGGAATCGGAGTTGGAACTTCTGTCCTTGTAACAGAGCTTTCTAAGATTCGTGAGGCAAAGGATGTTATCGTAATTGTTCCAAATAAAGTTAGATTTGCGCAGGCAGCAGCTCTTATGAATCAGGCAAAGGAGAATATACATATTACAGGTGCAATCGTGCAGGCAGATGATGGTGTTTTACTGAACAATCGTCTTGATAAAAAGATTCCAATTATTGATGAAGTTGCCATGATTGAAAAAGTTCCTTTGGGAATGACCTGTGCGATTGAAGTAGCAGAGCAGGGAACTGTATTATCAACTCTTTCTAATCCATATGGAATCGCAACAGTGTTTGATTTGAGTTCTGAAGAGACAAAGCGCGTGGTACCGATTGCGCGTTCTTTGATTGGTGCACGTTCCGGAGTAGTGATTAAAACACCTACAGGTGATGTACAGGAAAGAAGCATCAAAGCGGGAACAATCAATATCATCGGTCTTAAAAAGGAAGTTGATGTTGACGTTGACGAAGGTGCAGATAAGATTATGGAAGCCATTTCTTCTATTCAGGAGATTGACGATATTCAGGGTGAGACAGGCACGAATGTTGGTAACATGTTGAATAAGGTTCGCCGTGTTATGGCTGGTCTTACGAATAAGAGTCCACAGGATATTAAGATTCAGGATTTACTTGCAGTAGATACTTTTAATCCACAGAAGGTTGTCGGTGGTATTGCTGATGAATTTGCATTAGAGAATGCGGTTGGAATCGCTGCAATGGTTAAGTCTGACCGCCTTCAGATGGAGATGATCGCACAGGTGCTTACTGAGAAGTTAAGAGTTCCTGTATATGTTGGCGGAGTAGAAGCAGACATGGCTATCAAGGGCGCATTGACAACTCCTGGTACAAGCGTTCCATTAGCTATCGTTGATATGGGGGCTGGTTCTACTGATGCTTCTATTATCAACCGAGAAGGTAAGGTTAAGCTGATTCATCTGGCAGGTGCCGGAAATATGGTTTCTCTCTTAATTCAGTCTGAACTTGGTTTAGATGACTTTGAACTCGCAGAAGATGTTAAGAAGTATACACTGGCTAAGGTAGAGAGTTTATTCCATATCCGTCATGAGAATGGAACTGTACAGTTCTTTGATAAACCGTTAGATCCATCCATTTTTGCAAAAGTTGTTCTTGTAAAAGAGAATGATGAGCTTGTACCGTTAGACGGTGTGGAATCTTTAGAAAAGGTTAAAGCAGTTCGTATGGAAGCAAAGAAGAAAGTATTTGTTACCAATGCGATTCGTTCCTTATCAAAGGTAAGTCCTACAGGCAATCCAAGAGATATCCAGTTCGTTGTAATGGTTGGCGGTTCGGCTCTTGATTTTGAGATTCCAAACTTTGTAACAGATGCATTAGCTGATTATGAGATCGTTGCCGGCCGTGGTAATATCCGTGGTTGTGAAGGTCCTCGTAATGCAGTTGCTACCGGTCTTGCTATGGCTTGTGTTGAGCAGGAAAACTAGAATTTGGATTCGAATGTGTTTGAAAAATCATTCCTGCATTTGCGGGTCATAATTTGCAGAAAGCATTCTTGAAAAAGTAATCTACATAATAATCTCACAGGATAAGTGAAAGCAAGTCTTGTGGGATTATTTGCATTTTGTCAGAAAATGATTTTTACAAGGAACATATTTGCAGCATATTTCAGTGATATGATGTTCTAGAGCGTGCTTGAAAAACGCTCTAGTAACTTGATAGATACAGCAGGAAAAGGCTGCATAAGTTGACAGGATTCTGAAGCTTGTTTATAATAAATCTGTTAAGAATCAATTAAAAATAAAACTATTTATTGAGAGGATTGGAAGATTTTTTATGAGTAAAATACAGATTATCACAGACTCCGCAAGTGACATTTCAAAAGAGATGGAACAGAAATACAATTTAGATGTTATTTCTTATTCCATTGTGATAGGAGATAAGACTTATACAAGCCGTGTAGATTTTGATAATGAGGGATGTTATGAGTTAATGGAGGCAAGCGAGAGTCTTCCTATGACATCACAGATCACAGCATTCCAGTTTATGGAATTATATTATGATTACTATCAGAAAGGCTGTACAGATCTTATTTTTATTTTGATTAATGGAAAGGGTTCTGCAACATATAATAACTCTTTAATGGCGATGGATATGCTTATCGAGGAACACCCAGAATGTGAAGGAAAGATTCACATTTACAGTCATGACGGTGGAAGTTACAGTGCTGGTTACGGACAGCCTGCAGTAATGGCAGCAAAGATGGCCCAGGAAGGCAGGTCCGTAGAAGAGATTAACGCTTATCTGGAAGAAAGCATTGCACGCCGCCGCATTTATTTTGGAATTTACAATCTCAAATATGCTGGAAAGTCCGGACGTATTCCGAGTGCTGCTGCTTTTATCGGTGACAAGATTGGTATTAAGCCAATCATGAAAATCTGGGATCACGAGATTACTACTGCTGGTAAATGCAGAGGAGAGAAGAAGGTCGTATCCAAGATTTGCGATATGGCAATTGCAGATATGGAGCCAGGTTCCGAGTATCAGATTGAATATGGTAATGATGAGAAGATAAAAGAAGAGATGGCAGCAAAGATGACAGAGAAGCTTGGATATGGCCCGACAGGTTATTTCCAGATTGGTGCAGAAGTTGCAGCGAATGCAGGTCCAAGAATTGTCGGTGTTGCATTTGATGCTAAGAAATAATTTTTACAGGGTTAAAGACTTCGTGAAAGTAGAAGGGACGTAATACGGGGGTACATTTATGGAGAAGAGAAGAATATCCATTCTGGGAGATTCTATCAGTACCTTTGCAGGTTATACACCAGAAGAAGCTGTCTTTTATGATTCGTATGTACAGTGGGAGACAGGAGTAAAATCTGTGGAGGATACATGGTGGATGCAGGTAATAAAGGCTTTAGATGGAGAGCTTGGAACGAATCATTCACTGGCTGGAAGTATGGTATCTGGTAATTTATCAACATCGGCGATGTCTTATGAGCGCATAGAGAAGCTGGGAACCAATGGTATACCGGATATTATTCTTATCAGCGCAGGTTGTAATGACTGGGGATTTTGTGTCCTTCCAGAAGAATTTGAGGAAGCGTATCGAACGATGCTTCACAGAATAAAGGAGCAATATCCACATGCGGATATCTATTGTGCGACACTTCCAGAAGGAAAACAGCCGCAGGGGGAGACATTTTTTAATATTGACAGCACGATTTCTAAGAGAGTGTATTCTGATATTATCAGAGAGAATGCCCAAAAAGCGCAAGTATATATTGCGGATCTTGCAAATGTTCAGGAAGAATATGAAACAGTGGATGGAGTGCATCCGAATAAAGCAGGAATGCATACGCTTGCCCGGATGTGGATCAGGGAAATGAAAAAGTTCATTTGTAAATAAGAATGAATGGCAGGGAGGATAGAATTATTTTTATGAAGAAGAAAAATATAGTTTTTGTACTTTGTCTTATTTTTGCACTGGGATTTCTTTTCATGCCACAGGAAGGCAGAAATGCAGAGGCAGCTTCAAGAACACGACTTAGCAGTACCTCTCTTAAGGTTGTTCCAGGAAAGACAGAGAAACTTAGGATTTATGGAAGAAGAGGCCGTAAAGTAGTATGGACGAGTAGCCGGCCCAGAGTTGTCTCGGTAGAGAATGGAAAGCTTACGGCTTTAAAGGGCGGTACATCAACGATCACAGCGAGGGTGGGGTCTCAGAAACTTCATTGTAAAGTACGGGTTGTCGGACTGAATACGACAAAGATTACTCTGGCAAAGGGAGATAAATTTCAGTTAAAGGTCAAGAATGGATACCGAACTACATGGACAAGCAAGAATAAAAAGATTGCAAAGGTCAGTAAGAACGGAGTGATTAAGGCTAAAAAAAGCGGAGTCACAACAATTGTGTGCCGCACAAATGGAAGAAAGTTAAAATGTAAAGTATATGTAGCTTCTTTAAAGTATAGTACGCTTCGCCTAAAAGCAGAAAGTTCCTATCATCTTTCTATAAAACATGCCGGCGATGTTTTAGCATGGACATCTTCAAATCCGTCAGTTGCAGAAGTAGATTCTAATGGAAATATTACAACATTACCAGTTTCAGGAACTTCTGTGCTTACATGTAAGAGTGGAAAAGCGGTTCTTAGCTGTAAATTAACTGTAGTAAGCCCAGATAACATTATTACAAATATGAGTACACTTCCAACAAGCAGTAATCAGGACCGATTTACTGTGACAGTAAACAGTTATCCAAATGTACGTCATTATACGGTATACAGGCAGTCAGCATCAATGAATGCCAGCAGTTTCAAAAACTATATGCCATATCATGGATGCGCGGCGTGTGCAGCAGCGACAGTATTGACTGGTTTTGGAAAGAATATTACACCGAAACGGGTTACGGATAAGAATGGTTTAGAATATAAAGTATTTGGGAAAAAAATCTGGAAGAAAAATTATAAAAAAGAATTAAAAGATCAGATGCCCGTATCTCTTTACGGTATTAATAAGATTTTAAATAATAACGGTATCCAGACAGAATATGTAAGACGATTTAGCGATGCCGAGGCATGTCAACAGATTATCAGCCATTTAAAAACAGGTAATCCGGTTGTCATAGAAGCCAAAAAGGGTAAATGGGCGAACAGTTATCATACGATGGTACTTCTTGGCTTAACGGATACAGGGAAAGCAATCATTGCAGATTCAGCAAATAGGACAGGATTTGGTAGTAAGCAGAGAGTGAAGTACGAATCCGTATCTAATCTCATAAAACACATGTTTGCATGTTCAGTATCCGGCGCGAAGTCTGCGAACTGTTATTTTGGAAGTTCCAGCGGTGGTGGCTATATCCTCGTAAATCCGAATCCATAATGCCGGGGCATTCTTGAATCATTAATATGTATTTGTTAATATGAAGCCTCAATGTAGTTTTCATTCTTTTTTACACTTTTTCTTTGCAAGATATTTTGATAGGAAAAGGTGAAAAAATGCGGAGAAATAAAGAGAAAAAAGCCACTTTTTTGTACAAAATCATGAAATAACAGAAATAACGCAATTTTCTTACATTTCTTTTTGTAATTTCGTGGAAAATTAAAAAATGATGTGTTATAATAACTCCAAAATTTATAACAAGATGAAATGAAGTTTTCTGTAAGATTTATTTCATATTTAGAAGGGAAGTTTTCGTAATGGAAAAGAAAAATATTAACTGGGGCGAGCTGGGCTTTAGCTATCAGCAGACAGAGAAAAGATTTGTAGCTAATTTCAAAGATGGTGCATGGGATGAAGGCACTCTTACAGAAGATGCTACAATTACTCTGAACGAGTGTGCCGGTGTATTTCAGTATGCACAGACATGTTTTGAAGGTTTAAAGGCATACACAACAGAGAACGGAGATATCGTTTGTTTCCGTCCTGACTTAAACGCAGCCCGTATGGCAGATTCCTGTAGAAGACTGGAAATGCCAGTATTCCCTGAAGATAAGTTTGTTGAAGCTGTTGTAGAGACAGTAAAAGCTAACGCAGGCTATGTAGCACCTTATGGTTCAGGAGCTACTTTATATATCCGTCCATATATGTTTGGTTCCAATCCTGTTATCGGTGTAAAACCAGCAGATGAATATCAGTTCCGTATCTTCGTAACACCTGTAGGACCATACTTCAAAGGTGGCGCAAAACCTATCACAATCAGAGTTTCAGACTTTGACCGTGCAGCACCTAACGGAACAGGACATATCAAAGCAGGACTTAACTATGCTATGAGCTTACATGCTATCGTAGATGCACATAACCAGGGTTATGATGAGAATATGTATCTTGACCCTGCGACAAGAACAAAGGTTGAAGAGACAGGTGGAGCAAACTTCATTTTCATCACAAAAGATGGCAAGTTTGTAACTCCTAAGTCAGACAGTATCCTTCCATCTATTACACGTCGTTCTTTGATGTACATTGCAGAACATTATCTTGGAATGGAAGTAGAACACAGAGAAGTACGTTTCGATGAAGTAAAAGACTTCGCAGAATGTGGTCTTTGCGGAACAGCAGCCGTAATCTCCCCAGTTGGAAAGATTGTCGACCACGGTAAAGAAATCTGCTTCCCAAGCGGAATGGAAGAGATGGGGCCTGTAACTAAGAAGTTATATGATACACTTACAGGAATCCAGATGGGACATATTGAAGCACCAGAGGGATGGATTAAAACAATCTGTAAACATGGTGAATGCTAATTGCAGGGTTAGATAAAACAGACGAACCCAAGAAATAACATAGTCCATATTTGTGACTTTAGTCGCGGCAGTTTAAATGCTCGCTTTATGCGCTCGCATCTAAACGTTGCTTCGAGGCCACAAATATGGACTATGTTATTTCTTGGGTTCTGTTTCCTTTAAAGCCTGCAGATTAGATTTTATGAATCTTACAGATACCCGCAACTACTATTTAATTCAAACAAAATGATGAAAAAATTACCAGTTTATGATATAATAAACAAAAATATTTTATGAATGATTATGAAAGCGGGAGGACTCTGTTTATGCCAGATACCAGATTTATTACAGAATTTGACCAGTATTTATTTGGTCAGGGGACACATTATGACTTATATAATAAACTTGGCGCGCATCCTATGACAGTTGATGGGGAAGAGGGAGTATATTTTGCTGTGTGGGCACCGAATGCGGCAGCGGTTTCCATTGTTGGTGATTTTAATGAATGGGATGAGAATGCGACACCGATGGAACGTTTAGAACCACTTGGAATTTATCAGATATTTCTTACAGGGATAAAAGTGGGAGATATTTATAAATATTGTGTTACTGCACAGGATGGCAAAAAAACATTAAAAGCAGACCCTTATGGATTTCAGGCAGAACTCCGTCCGAACAATGCTTCTGTTGTGGCAGACATTTCTGATTTTAAGTGGCATGACAGCCGATGGATGAAGAAGAGAGAGAAATTTGATGATAAAAAGAATCCAATGTTTGTATATGAAGTACATCCGGGTTCCTGGAAAAAGCATGAACAGACAGAAGAAGATGAGGATGGATTCTATAATTACAGAGAGATTGCACATGAGCTGGCAGCTTATGTGAAAGATATGGGATATACTCATGTGGAACTGATGGGTATTGCAGAGCATCCATTTGATGGTTCCTGGGGATATCAGGTAACAAATTATTTTGCTCCAACATCCCGTCATGGGTCACCAGAAGACTTCCAGTATTTCATGGACTATATGCATGAACATAATATCGGTGTTATCCTTGACTGGGTGCCAGCACATTTCCCAAGAGATGCTTTCGGATTAGCAGAGTTTGACGGAACCTGCCTCTATGAATACGCAGATCCAAGAAAAGGAGAACATCCAGACTGGGGAACAAAGGTATTTGATTACGGCAAGACAGAAGTGCAGAATTTCCTTATCTGTAACGCGCTTTTCTGGTTAGAACATTATCATGTAGACGGACTTCGTGTAGATGCGGTTGCTTCTATGTTATATCTTGACTACGGACGTGAAGACGGACAGTGGGTTCCAAACATTTACGGCGGTAACGAGAACCTTGAGGCAATTGAATTCTTCAAGCACCTGAATACAATCGTAAAGAAGAGAAATCCAGGAATCGTTATGATTGCAGAAGAATCTACCGCATGGCCAAAAGTAACGGATAAGGCAGAATACGGCGGATTGGACTTCAGCCTTAAGTGGAACATGGGCTGGATGCACGATTTCTTAGAGTATATGAAGCTTGATCCTTACTTTAGAAAATATAACCATACAAAGATGAACTTCGCAATGGTTTATGCATACTCCGAAAACTATATGCTCGTCCTTTCTCACGATGAAGTCGTTCATCTGAAATGCTCTATGATAGAGAAAATGCCAGGCAGCTACGAGGATAAATTCAAAAATCTTATGGCAGGTTATGCGTTCATGACAGGACACCCAGGCAAGAAGCTTCTTTTCATGGGACAGGATTTTGGACAGCATAGAGAGTGGAGTGAAAAGAGAGAACTTGACTGGTTCCTCTTAGATAAAGAGCCGAACCGCCATTTGCAGGCATTTGTAAAAGAATTACTTCATCTTTATAAAAATAATAAATGTCTCTACGAATACGACTGCTATCCAGAAGGCTTCGAATGGATCAATGCCGATGACGGTGATAGAAGTATATTCTCTTTCGTAAGACATTCCGAAAGCGGAAAGAGCAATATGCTCTTCATCATCAACTTCACACCAGTAGAACGTCCAGATTACCGTGTCGGAACAACTTGCCGAAGAAAGCACACACTTGTACTCAGCAGTGATGATAAAAAGTTTGGCGGAACTGGTAAGAGAAGACCAAAAGAATATAAACCAGCGAAGAAAGAGTGTGATGGAAGAAAGTATTCCTTTAGATATAAATTGCCGGCATATGGGGTAGCGGTGTTTAAGTTCTAATTTGCCGCAGGCAAGGGAGACGCCACTGTAAAGAAATCTGTAGCCGGATTGCCAGAAGATTGTTGAGAAGAGCCCCTAAAAAATTTATTGATTTTGTTCCGTTGTGCTAAACGCTCCATTTTGCCCAGTAAAGCAGAAACTTGCTCTCAAAACCTCCACTGGAGCTTTTTTCGACCTGCTAAGGCAGCAGAAACGAATGCGAAGTTTCTATGGTCAAAATTCCGTAGCACAAAGTCACAAAATTCAATAAATTTTTTAGGGGTTCTTTTTCTCATATTCTTTGTGCAATCCGGTAGAAAGTGTTTTACAGCGGCTGTGTATTTCAATCCTACAAATCAGTTGAAAAAAATTGAGGATGGGGACAGAAGAAATAGGAACTCTGGCTTGTTGTTGTAAAATTGCTGTGATATTATAATAATATTTTGTGTGTCAATCCTTAATATTTCATTTCATGGAAAGCTATAATCTTATAAATGATATCCAAATCTTACAACATGAATTCTGATTTTACTTCTACAGCAAAAAACAGCTCCCAGAGAGAAGATACCTTATATTTGTGGCATTAGAGTGATGATTGAATGTGAGCATGGGAAGCGAACATTCACCCCGCAGTGATAGAGTCACAAATATAAAGTATCTTCTCTCTCTGGAGGCGTCTCCCTTGCTACGTAAACCAGAATAGAAAGGACTTTTATGAATTGTATACATTTAAATTTTGTGAGTGATAAAGAGGGAAGAAAGTTCCTTTCCCCCATTCTTCCTCAAGATGGTTTGAACGAAAAAACACTTAATGTAGTAATTACTGACGGTGATTCACAAAGAATATATCCTGTTTTTCAACAGAAAGCGGGAATTTATGAAGATTACAGCGAATACATGACCAGGCATGGGTGTGCCTGCTGTTCTTTGACAACAGCATTGGCGGCTTTTGTGGAAAAGTATGCAGATTTGAAACCAAATGGAACAATTTCTGAGGTGGAGAGAAAGCATTTCCCCGAAGAAGTATATACGGAGAATTATGGGAAAGTGATGGCAAGGCAGATGCCGGTTTCTCTTTATGGAATTTCTCTTATTTTGCAAGAAGAGGGTGTTTCTTGCGAATATATAGGAGATTTTGAGGATAAAGCTGCCGAAAAGCAGATGATGGAGCATTTATATAAGGGAAAGCCCGTCATTATAGAAACAAGCCGAATGCGTAGAAAAGGAAAAAGAATCGTTCACTTTTTTGATAAAAAATATGCGGGTTCCTATCATACGATGATTCTGTTAGGTGTGGATGAAGAGGGGCAGGTAGTCTTTACTGATTCTGCAACAAGAGACTGGGCAGGAGAACAGCAAAGATTAAAACGGGCTAAGCTGCCAGAACTTATTTCCTATATGTTTCCACAGAAAAATGTGGGGGATACGCATTTATATTTTAGCAGAAAAAGGAATACGGGCGGTTATATTTTGATTCGCTGAATAAGAAAGTAAGAATGAGTGAGTATTCATAGTTATTCATTGAATAACGAAGTAGGCATAATGGCAAATAAAGCTTTGGTATATGCGATATATCCAAACGAAAACAGAAACGAACAGGAACAGAATAAATCAAAAATCCTACTTGACAAAATTTTCAGGTTTTACTACAATAAGAAACATGATGTTTGTCCGTACAGGACGGATGTTCTGTATCACTTATATTTGTAATAATATAGAATTTACAGTATAGGAGCATCATTTTTATGTGAATTTCAATATGAATTTCAAAAATGAGAAAGACGAAGACGGAAACAAGTAGCTTTTATTCATGCATTCCAGAGAGTGATCGGCTGGTGGGAGGTCATATGGCAGATAGTAAGTGAATACATTCCTGAGTTGTACACCGAATGAGACAGATATTTATCATGTTAAGCGTGAGTAGATTTTAGAAATTGCTGAATGTGATGGAACAGGTAAGATTTGTTTTTAGTAGGCTGTGACGGAGCGGCGGCCGTTATCCGCAGAGGCGTTGTTTGACGCTCATTTGAGGCAGAGCATTTACTCTGCGAAAAAAGGTGGTACCACGAAGTTATATCTCGTCCTTTTATTAGGACGGGATTTTTTTATTTTATTTAGGAGGATTTTATGACAGTATATGACGAACTGGTTGCAAGAGGATTGATTGCACAGGTAACAGATGAAGAAGAAATTAAGGAACTTGTCAATAACGGAAAGGCTGTATTCTATATTGGATTTGACCCAACAGCAGACAGCCTTCATGTAGGACATTTCATGGCACTTTGCCTGATGAAACGTCTTCAGATGGCAGGAAATAAGCCAATCGCCTTAATCGGTGGTGGTACTGCCATGATCGGTGATCCATCCGGACGTACAGATATGCGTCAGATGATGACAAAAGAGACAATCAACCATAACGTAGAGTGCTTCAAAAAGCAGATGAGCCGTTTTATTGATTTCTCTGATGGAAAAGCTATGCTCGTTAATAACGCAGATTGGCTCTTAGACTTAAACTATGTAGAATTACTTCGTGAAGTAGGCCCATGCTTCTCAGTAAATAACATGCTTCGTGCAGAATGCTACAAACAGAGAATGGAAAAAGGTTTATCTTTCTTAGAGTTTAACTACATGATCATGCAGAGCTATGACTTCTATGAGTTATACCAGAAATACGGCTGTAATATGCAGTTTGGTGGTAATGACCAGTGGAGTAATATGCTTGGCGGTACAGAATTGATCCGTCGTAAATTAGGACCAGATGCCGATGCTTACGCTATGACAATTACCCTTCTTTTAAATTCCGAAGGAAAGAAAATGGGTAAAACACAGTCCGGTGCTGTATGGTTAGATCCGAATAAGACTTCTCCGTTTGACTTCTATCAGTACTGGAGAAATGTTGCAGATGCAGATGTTATGAAGTGTATCCGTATGTTGACCTTCCTTCCGTTAGAAGAAATTGATGCAATGGATAGCTGGGAAGGCAGCAAATTAAATGAAGCAAAAGAAATTCTTGCATTTGAACTTACAAAATTAGTTCACGGCGAAGAAGAAGCACAGAAAGCACAGGATGCCGCCAGAGCATTATTCAGCAACGGCGGAGACACAGCAAATATGCCAGCATGTGCAGTTACAGAAGAAGACTTAAGAGATGGCACAGTAGATATCCTTGCACTTCTTGTAAAATCCGGTTTAGCAGGAACACGTTCTGAAGCAAGACGTAATGTAACACAGGGTGGTGTAACATTGGATGGCGAAAAGGTAACGGACTTTAAGGCTGCTTATACACTTGATGACTTTAAAGGCGAAGGAAAAGTCTTAAAGAGAGGAAAGAAGAAATTCATCAAGATTGTAGCTGAATAGGATTTGCCGCAGGCAAGACAGACGCTCCCGAAGAAAGAAGGCATCCTATATTTGTGACTCTATCACTTCGGGTTGAATGTTCGCCTCCACGCTCACATTCAATCCTTGATCTAAGGCCACAAATATAGGATGCCTTCTTTCTCGGGAGCTATTCTTTGGCTGGGTTGGCTGGGAATGGAATTGCTGAAAGTTTAAACACGCGTTTGTCATACCAAAGAAAAAATTAAAAAGCCCCATTTTCTACATCCGATCTGCCTTCCGTTTAAGCAAAAAGACTACAGTTTGAATCTCCTGAGCTGCCAAAGACAGCCCAATGCAAGAGAAAAAAAGCATATTTGTGGCCTCGGAGCAAGGTTTGGATGCGAGCGCATAAGCGAGCATTCAAACCGCCGCGACTAAAGTCACAAATATGCTTTTTTTTCTCTTGCATTGGGCGTCTCTTTGCCACACTTTTAGGGAAAACCAACATATTCTGATACAAAGGAAGGAAGAGGTTTCAATCATGTTTGATTTAATTTCGATATCGGAAGCGATAAAAAGAAGCTACGATTCAGAAGGCCTACTCGTTGATGTGCGTTCAGAGGAAGTATTTAAAAAAGGGCATCTCCCAATGGCAGTCAATCTCCCATTTGAAGAAATTATGGATGAAAAGTTCGATATAGAGGCAATAGAGAAAGATTTTAATATAGAAAAAGAACAGCCAGTTTTTTTATATTGTGATACAGGTTCCACAAGTATGCTGGCGGCGAAGAAGCTTGATTCTGTGGGAATTCACGCATACAGTGTGGTTGGCGGCATTATGTTTTATAAAGGATACTTAGAAAAGGAGAAGAACGATTTGTGGACGATGGTGCGTACTTCTTGACATAGCAACATTTCCTAAGTACAATTATAATTATTGAGAAATATGTAGATTATGAAAAAATAGGATGAAGTACATGTGTATCGTGGTATTTTAAGTAGTAATTTATATAGAAAAATGAGGTTAGGCAGATGAAGTAATATTATAAATATTGCTTTAGATATAGAAACGTGTCTTTGTATAAAAACAGAAGAAAGATGCAATGAATGGAGGTAAGATGAGCAACAAATATGAGTTTATTGCGCCGTGTCACTTTGGACTTGAGGCAGTGTGTAAAAGAGAGATAGCAGATTTGGGATATGAGATTGTGAAGGTAGAAGATGGAAAGGTAACTTTTGCCGGAGACATGGATGCTTTGGTAAGAGCAAACATTTTCTTAAGAACAACGCAGAGAATCCTTTTAAAAGTGTCAGAGTTTAAGGCGGTAACTTTTGAGGAACTATTCCAGAATGTGAAAAAGGTTCCTTGGGAAGAGTATTTTCCGTCCGATGCGAGATTCTGGGTAACAAAGGCAACTTCTGTAAAGAGTAAGCTTTTCAGCCCTTCCGATATTCAGTCCATCGTAAAAAAGGCGATGGTAGAGCGAATGAAAGAGCATTACCACATCAATTGGTTTGAGGAAGATGGTGCCGATTATCCGGTTCGAGTTATTATTTATAAGGATATTGTGACAATTGGTCTTGATACTTCTGGTGAAAGCCTTCATAAGAGAGGATACCGCCGCATGGTCAGCAAAGCACCGATTGAGGAGACATTGGCGGCTGCACTTATCAAGCTCACTCCGTGGAATAAGAGCCGTATCCTTGTTGATCCGTTTTGTGGAAGTGGAACATTTCCTATTGAAGCGGCAATGATGGGAGCGAATATCGCACCGGGAATGCACCGCGAATTCCAGGCGCAGAATTGGGACAATATCGTGTCTCCAAAGCTTTTTGCCAGAGGATTTGAGGAGGCAGAATCTTTAGTAGATACGAGCGTGGAGATGGATATTCAAGGATATGATATTGATCCGCAGATTGTAAAAGCAGCAAGAGAAAATGCGAAAAGAGCAGGCGTGGACGGACTCATTCATTTCCAGCAGCGTCCGGTTCATCATTTAAGCCATCCAAAGAAGTACGGCTTTGTTATTACAAATCCTCCTTACGGAGAACGTTTAGAAGAAAAAGAAGATCTTCCGGCGTTATATCGTGATATGGGAAAAGCTTTCGCAGGACTTGACGGCTGGTCTGAGTATGTCATCACTGCTTATGAAGATGCAGAGCGTTACATCGGAAAGAAAGCGGCGAAGAACCGAAAGATTTATAACGGAATGATGAAGACATATTTCTACATGTTTCCAGGCCCAAAACCACCGAGAAGAAAGAAAATGGTACAGCCGGAAGAATAATCTGTATGAGTATTTTTTCAAGTGTACTTTAATGCGAGAATACTTAGCAGAAAATATTTAATATGAAGATATCGAAAATGTTAGAAGTGATATAAAAAGCACAAGTTTTTTGGGAGGCAGCATTTTGAAAAAGAAATTGATATTTGCCACAGGAAATGAAGGAAAAATGAAGGAAATCCGGGAAATTCTCGGAGATTTGGATTACGAGATTCTTTCCATGAAAGAAGCCGGAGTAGATGTTGACATCGTGGAAGATGGAACAACATTTGAAGAAAATGCAATCATCAAGGCAAAAACTGTAATGGAAGCAACAGGCAGTCTCGTATTAGCAGATGATTCCGGTTTAGAAGTAGATTATCTGAATAAAGAGCCAGGAGTATATTCGGCTCGCTATATGGGAGAGAATACATCTTATCGCATTAAAAATCAGATTATTTTAGACAGACTGCATGGCGTCCCTGATATCGTAAGAAGTGCTCGTTTCGTCTGCGTAATCGCAGCAGCATTTCCAGATGGACGAGTAGAGACACGTCGGGCAACGATTGAGGGAAGAATCGCACAGGAACCAGCCGGAGAAAATGGTTTTGGCTACGACCCTATTTTCTATCTTCCAGAGAAAGGAAAGACAACGGCCCAGCTTTCAGCAGAGGAAAAGAACGAAATCAGTCATCGTGGAAAGGCATTGCGCCAGATAAAGGAGATTTTATAAATAGATGAGTGAAAAGAAAATGAGAATTTTGGTAATCAGTGATTCGCATGGACGTAATGACGATGTGGCAGGGGTTATCGAGCAGGTGGGGCATATCGATATGCTCATTCACTGTGGAGACGTAGAGCGAGGAGACGACTATATCCGCTCCTTAGTAGATTGTCCGGTACATATGGTAGCCGGAAACAATGACTATAACTTGGAACTGCCATCACAGGACATTTTCAATATTGGCGATTATAAAGTGCTGGTTGTCCACGGACATACCTTTTGCGTGTACCGTGGCGTAGAGCGATTAAAACAGTATGCACTTCAGAATCATATAGATATCGTTATGTTTGGGCATACCCACAAACCATATATCGAAATTGATGAAGATGTAACCGTTTTAAATCCGGGAAGCGTTTCCTATCCAAGACAGTCAGACCATATGCCAACATTTCTCATTATGGAAATCGACGATGAAGGCGAGGCACATTACGGACACGGATATTATAAATCGAAATTTAGCGAACTGAAAATTTAAAAAATAATATAAATGTACTCGTGCAAGAAAGACTCAGAGAGTACATTATAATGGAAAAGGGTGCACATTGCAGCATCCTTTCTATTTTTTGTGTATATAGAAAGGAATTATTTTATGAAAAAAGGAGATATTTTTGAGGGAAAAGTTATCCGAACCGAATTCCCTAATAAAGGAATTATAGATATTGAGGGGCAGAAAGTAATCGTAAAAAATGCGTTAGAAGGTCAGGTAGTACGCTTCTCCATTAATAAAAAGAAACGAGATAAAATCGAAGGAAGACTTCTTGAAGTCATCGAGCCATCCCCGATAGAACAGCCAGCAGCATGCAAACATTTCGGTATTTGTGGTGGCTGCCGTTATCAGAATCTTTCTTATGAACAGCAGCTTGACTTAAAGAAACGTCAAGTAGAAGAACTAATCGAAAAGAACGGTCTTTCTTTTGATATCGAAAATATCTACGGAAGCCCAATCACAGAAGGCTACCGTAACAAAATGGAATTTACATTTGGAGACGAAGAAAAAGACGGCCCACTTGCACTCGGAATGCATAAGAAAAACAGCTTCTATGATATCGTAACATTAGACGATTGCCGCATCGTAGACCCTGATTTCAACGTACTTCTTCAGGCAATCTTAAAATACTTCAAAGAAAAAGGCGAAACCTACTTCCACAAAATTCGTCACGAAGGATTTCTTCGTCATCTTGTAATGCGCCGCTCTGTAAAAACAGGAGACATTTTAATCAATCTTGTCACAACAACACAGAGCCAGCTTGACGAATCTGAATTTGTGAATATGATACTCGCTCAGAAAATTGATGGAAAAGTAGTCGGCATTCTGCACACATTAAACGACAACTTTGCAGATGTTGTACAGAGTGACGAGACAAAAACACTCTACGGACAGGACTATTTCTATGAATACCTTTACAATATGCGTTTCAAAATCTCCCCGTTTTCCTTCTTCCAGACAAACACCTTAGGAGCAGAAGTCCTCTACGATAAAGTGAGGGAATACGTCGGCGAAACAAAAGACAAACTCATCTATGATCTCTACACCGGAACCGGAACCATTGCCCAGATGCTCGCCTCGGTAGCCAGCAAAGTAGTCGGAGTCGAAATCGTAGAAGAAGCCGTTGAAGCCGCTAAGAAAAACGCAGTGGACAACCACTTAGATAATTGTGAATTTATCGCTGGTGATGTCCTCAAGGTTGTGGATAACTTAACTAAGAAACCAGATATCCTTGTACTTGACCCTCCTCGTGATGGTATTCATCCGAAGGCTTTGACGAAGATTATTAACTTTAATGTTGATGAAATGGTGTATGTAAGCTGTAAGCCTACTAGCCTTATGCGTGATTTGCTTGTGTTTAGGGAAGCAGGGTATGAGGTAAAGAGATGCTGTTTAGTTGATATGTTCCCTGGAACGGTGCATGTGGAGACGGTCTGTTTGCTGTCAAGGAAATAAAATCAAGTGCTGAAAAGTGGCGTATTTCCGGGCTTTTTGCGAGGTTAGTATCATCAGAGAAGCCTTGTGAAAAGCTCGGCTTTATTATATGGAAATATATCTACTTTTCGGTCTGGCTGGAGAGAAGTTGAGTAGACGGAGAATAGCGGTAGGGTTTAGGCTGTGGATTAGATGTCAGGGGTTGCGGCACCAGGATTGTTGTCAGAGCCGACCGCAGTTTACTCGATACTAAGGGGGAGACTTGGCAGTGGAATAGATAACAGATAAAATTTTCAAAAAGTTCACCAAAAACTTAGTGATTGTGGTATAATATATGTTTACAGAGGAAGGAGGTCAAGGTGATGAGCTATAAGGTTTTAGATGTTTGTCGTCATGTAATTAATTATAGCAACGAGCATGACTATGGAATTTCAAATTTAAAACTTCAGAAAGTACTTTATTTTATCCAGGCTTATTTTTTAACAAAAAAGAAAGACCACACTCCTTGTTTTGATGAGAAGATTGAAGCATGGGATTTTGGACCTGTTGTTCCAGAAGCTTACCATGAATATAAGCAGTATGGAAGTGGAGATATACCTACAATAGAATCATACATCATATTTGATGAAAATGATATATGGAATGCTAAAAGGGTTGAGTTTGAGGACACTACTATTACTGATGAAGACAAAGCTCTTATAAAAAAAGTTGTAGACAAATTTGCAGATTATTCGGCGACAGATCTTGTATCATTAACTCATAGACAGTCGCCATGGATTGATGCTTATGTTCCATATCAAAATAATGAGATTACAATTAATGCGATAAGGGAGTATTTTAATGGCTGATGACAATTTAGATGTATTGCTCCGGACGACTGACAATACAATAATGTCATTAGAGCAATCGAAAAAATTTAATAACACTAAAAGAAAAATCAATGGAATTTGTAAAGCCTTATCCATGAATACTCAGAAGTACGATCCGCAGAAAACGGTTGAGAATATCGCGTCATATATAACATCAACAAATAAGTTAGATAGAATTCTTTATTCGGAAATCAGCAATTATGTGTATTCGTTAGAAATGTCTCAACGAGGCGTTTTTGCTACAAATCTAGAAAAATTATTGTTATATTCGCTTGATGATAATAATTTGGTAAGTGATGATTGTAAAAAAATGATTGTAAAAATCTATGATCATTTTCAATTAGCTTTGCATCAGATTGAAAATGTCAATAATATTTTTGCAGACAGTATAGAAGAAGCAAAAGAAAATCTGCAAAAACAGATAAAAGGCGTTGAAAAAGAATACATCTCCATACTTGGTATTTTTGCTTCAATCGTACTTGCTTTTGTTGGAGGAATTACATTCTCAACATCTGTTTTGCAGAATATTTCTGCGGTTAGTGTTTTTCGATTGTTGCTTGTTGTTGATTTTTTGTCATTTATTCTTATTAATGTGATCTATATTTTGGTTAAATTTATTTTTACTATAAATGAAAAAAATGCAAAACTATTCAATGTTAAAGCATTGAATATTGCATGCTTGGTTATTGCCATAATTATAGTGATTTCATGGATACTTAATGTTAATCAGATACCGGATTTCATTTCGGATTTTTTACCTTGGAGTAAATAACAAACAACCCTCCAGACCATCATGGTCAGGAGGGTTTTGTGCGTCTATGAAGTCATGCATCCACATCAATGCTGACGCCAGATTTCAATTCAACTGTGATGTGGTCATCCCAGATGGTGATCTGCTTGATCCAGCGTCGCACCAGTTCTTCATCAAATTCAGTAAGGAGGGCGGTCTGCTGCGAGAGGTAATCCTGCAGGTCGTTAATTCTCTTTATCTGTTCATCTCTTGCGGCGGTATCGACAGTTGTTTTTTGGCGAAGTTCTCGGAGCCTGAAGATCTCATCTGGTGCTAGAATATAAATAGTACAAAATAAACATGACCATTTTCAATAAATATTATATGATAGTCATAGATCAGGAAGGAGAATGGTTATGGCAAAAGGTACAAAATATTCACAGGAGTTTAAAGAAGACGCAGTACGGTATCGATTGGAACATTCGGATATAGCACTTCGCAAATGTGCAGAAAATCTTGGCATTAGTGAATCTGCATTGAAGAAGTGGATAAGGGCAGCAAAGGAACATGAAGGCAGTGTTCCAACACGTGGATCTGGTAATTATGCAAGTGATGAAGCAAAAGAGATTGCACGGCTACAGTGTGAATTACGAGATACAAAGGATGCATTAGAAGTATTAAAAAAAGCAATCGGTATTCTGGGAAAATGACAAAAACTCTTTACTCTGCCACATCAAAATATGTGAAGGAAATTAATAACCTGCCAGTGAAACGCCAAGTTTCTGTCAGCGGGATACTGAAAAAATTAGGCGTTTCACAATCTGGCTATAATGCGTGGAAAAAACGGGCTCCTTCGGACACGTCTGTCCGTCGAACCGTTTTAAAAGAAAAAATCCAAAAGATTTATGTTGCTTCCCATCAAAACTATGGCACACCTAAAATTACTGTAGAATTACGGAAATCAGGAGAGTGTGTTGCTGAAAAAACAGTGGGAAATTATATGCGTCAAATGGGAATAAAAGCACAGTGGGTAAAGCCGTATACCCAAACAACCATAGATTCTGATCTTAGCCAAAAACTGCAAAATATTCTAAATAAAGAATTTAATCCGGAGCATCCAGATGCTGTATGGTGCTCTGATATTACGTATATTTGGACGTTTGAAGGATTTGTATATCTTACAAGCGTTATGGATCTATATTCCAGAAAAATCATTTCCTGGGTTCTGAGCAAGACGCTGGAAGCATCCCATGTAGTAAAATGTATTGAAAAAGTAAAAAAGAACAGACACATAAAAAATCCATTGATATTCCATTGTGATAAAGGATGTCAGTATGTGTCAGAAGCATTTCGTAAAGCGACCGCCGGAATGATTCACAGTTATTCAAAGAAAGCTTATCCATGGGATAATGCCTGTATAGAATCATTCCATGCTCTTTTAAAAAGAGAGTGGATTAATCGATTTAAGATTTTTAATTACACGCATGCATATAAATTAATTTTTGAATACATTGAAGCATTTTACAATACAGTTCGAATTCATAGTCATTGCGGGTATTCATCTCCCAATGATTATGAGGAGCAATATTTAAAAAAGTTGGAAATAACCGTAAAAGACTTAGCAAGCTAACAATTACATAAAAAGAGAAAATTGGTTACATTTAATTTGTATTTTTTCTTGACATAGGACCAATCAGGTCTTCATATGGAAGTGGAAGGGTAAAGAAAATATGGACACAAAACGAAACCCGGAGCCGACTTTTTAGGTCAGTTCCGGGATTTCTGCATATATAGTGCATTAAAAAAACTTGTCCTAGGATTGATATATGATTTTTGTGTCAGCAAGTTCTGGTGTTTATGCCTTTAACTACAATCCAGGCTGGATATATGTTAAAAAAATGAATTCTTGGAAGCTGATAGGATATATACAGAAGGGACTTATCGAAAGAAAAATCACTTCTAAAAGCAAGGCAAAGCTTAAAAAAACCATATTTCAAAATGGTGTACGATAACACCATCAAAAACAACTGCAAGAGCAGTAATGAAGAAAAGGAGATTTATTATGAGCAATTCTATCTTTGAAGGAAACATTTGGGATCTGCGTACTGGTAACGATGATGAGGCTGAAACCCATGAAGAGGCAGTTGTAGGCGAAGTGGTTGAAGCTATGTCTGATGACAATGATGCAGAAGCTGGCAGCCTGTTTGATATTCTGGCTCGCATGAAGGGTATTATCGACGACGGCGACGACGAAGCTGACGGCGATGACTATGCAGATGAAAATGGCATGGACGCTGATGACTATCACAATAAGGCAGTAGAATTTGCACGTCATGGTAAGTATAAGCGTTCCACTGAGATTTGTATGGATGGACTCAAGCGTTTTCCACTTAATGTGGACCTGCTTGCAGATACTATCAAGTATAGCGCAGAGGCTGGTGACCTTGATACTGCATCTGAGCACTACGAAGAGCTGAAGAAGTCTGTTCCGGTTCAGCGTTGGAACTGGAGAGCTTTCACATTCGCTTTTGATTATCTGCTTGAAGTCGATCCAATCTCTAACGAAGAAGAGTGTCGCCGCATTGTTGAAAATTACAAGAAATATATTCCTTACGAGGAAAAGGCATATATGGCAGAGAGTGAACTGGAAATGGCACTCGGCAACTCCGAACGTAGCATGAGCGTTCTTGAAGCAGCAATTGCCGCTCGTGAAAATGCAAGTCAGTGTGCACTTCGTCTTGCCGATATGCAGCTGGATCGCGGCCTCTATGAGAATGTGATTGCAACTACGAATTATGGTATTGCGGCATCTGCAGAAACTCAGCCTTCTATCAATGTTCCGTATCTGTATTATATTAGAGCTCTTGCGAAGGATCATCTGATTCACAAGAAGGAATGTAATGGTGAGGTTGTTGAACAGAAGGAAGTCGATGCACTTTCTGCGGAGTATGATCTCATGCTTAGCGAATTTCCGGAACTTATGTGTCATGCACATACCATCAAAATGCGTGCGAAGATGCTTAAGTTTATGAAGATTGCATAAGACAAATAGTTGCTGCATCTGACAGCTTTTGAATAAGCTGTCAGACGCAGTTAAGTAAAAGTGCTAATTGAATGGAGGTAATGAACATGGCTGAAATGAGCGAGGTTAAGAAGTTTGTCCTGGGATTAAGTGATAAGGAGATTATGACTCTCCTCGGAATGGCTGAAAAGAAAAAAAGGTCTGCCAAGACGGCTGCTGATGCATCTGGATTTGGCAAAGTATGGCATGAGAAGATGATTTCTGGACTTGACAAGAATGGTGAAAAGCATCTAGATGAACTGAAGAATCAGCTGAGAAATCTGGGGTCTTCTCATCATGTTGACAGGAAACAGGTACGTTATCTTGATCAGCTGAAGAAGATGCGTCTGGAAGTGCCTCCGTTTTTCAGAGATACAATTGATTCTAAGGCTATGTATAAGCATTTGGTGGGATTTTGTAAAGCGAATGATATCCCCGAAGAGATCGTTGCTCGTGTAGTACCTGCTCTGATTTCTTATATCGAAACAGGACATATGAGACCTATTATTTTCGTTGGTGAGAAGGGATGCGGAAAGACAACTGCGGTCAAACTTTTGGTTGAGGAAGCACTTAAGCTTCCTACTGAGGTAATCAAAGTCCCTCAGACTGATGGCAGTCATGGAATGACCGGTGACTGCGGTACATACCAGTCTGCAGATGTAGGCTGTATTGCTAAGGCAAGACTCCGTGCAAATTCCTTGATTGTTGCGTATATCTTTGATGAGATTGACAAGGTATCTCATGACCGCAATCGAGCTAGTGTAGATGATGAACTGCTGTCTATCACAGATGAGTCTTGTGTAGATGTTGCTGATAATTATCTGGAAACGACATTAGTAGGATTAGAACATTGTCCTATGTTCTTTACTGCAAATGATTTACAGAAAGTATCTCCTATCCTTGCGGACAGATGTACAGTAATCAAATTCCCTAACGCCAATGCATCACGAATTAAGTCTATTTCCAGAAAATATGCAGATAAGCAGCTGGCAAGTAATCTGTATAGCATGATTCGCTTTAATTACGAGCTGATGGAAACTCATATTGATAAGCTGGTTCAGCATAATGTGACCTCTCTTCGTAAGCATCAGCAGCTAATTGAGTCCGTGTTAGGGAATGCACTCAATATTGCACTTGTTCAGGAAACGGAAGAAGTTGTTAATGTCACTGAAGATATGTTTGTTGAGGCTGAGCAGGCTGTACTTGGAACGGTTAAGCGTCGTACAGGATTTTGCTAATTGATGAAAATCGGTGCATGCCAGTGTTTTGCCGTTTTGCCGACATGCACCGAATGAAAGGAGATAATAATATGGCTCTCGTCCCTTATGTTATTGAAAAAACTGCTACTGGTGAACGTTCTTATGATATTTTTTCCCGGCTGTTAGATGACCGAATCATCATGCTGTCCGAAGAGGTAAATGATACTACTGCTTCACTTATTGTGGCGCAGATGCTTTACCTTGAGTCTCAGGATCCCGATAAAGATATTCAGTTTTATATCAATAGCCCCGGTGGCTCTGTTACTGCGGGTATGGCAATCTACGATACCATGCAATACATTAAATGCGATGTTGCGACTATCTGTGTTGGAATGGCGGCATCTATGGGAGCATTTCTTCTGGCATCTGGTACAAAGGGAAAGCGTATGGCACTCCCTAATGCTGAGATCATGATTCATCAGCCGTCTGCAGGCACACAGGGTCAGATTACGGACATGGAAATTCATCTGCATCGTCTTGAAACTATTAAAGAACGTATGAATCGTATTCTTGCTGAAAATACTGGTAAGTCTGTTGAGACTGTTACGGCAGATTGCGAACGTGATAATTTTATGACAGCTGAGGCAGCTATGGCCTATGGCTTGATTGATTCGGTATGTATTAAACGTGCTAGTTAAGCAAGATGGCCTAAAAAAAACGTGTTCTGCTTATCTGGTAATCTAAGTATGGACTTAAGGAACACACTTTGATTATCACAGAAGACGCATGATAAGAAGATGTTCAAGCAATCTTTTAGAAAGGAGACACAATCTATGGAACACACATGTGGATGCTGCGGCGGATCTGGCAAGGTGACTTGTCCCCGTTGCGGAGGAGATGGAAAAATCCAGGGCGAAACTTGTTACTACTGCCAGGGTGATGGCAAGACAGAATGCAAAGCCTGTGATGGAACAGGTACAGTAAATGACTAATTTAAGGAGGATAATGCAATGAGTAAGTGGGATGGACGTTTTGACGGAAGCTATGAATCTTCCAGATACAATGATGGCACACTGGAGACCGATATTATGAATGCTGGCAATGGTATTTGGGCAACCAGCACTGAAGGACTCTACAGAGAAAGTGACAGTAGAATCGATGTCTGGGATCCTGGTGATTTCTCTGGTCACTATAATCACTACTATTATAACGGACCCGACGATTATGGCAAAGCACCGGACGATCGTCACGACTAACAAATCACAGGGTAGGAAGTTAAGGATTAGCTTCCTGCCCAGAAGAAAAGGAGGAAGCTAGTATGAGCACTGTTACATGTCCACATTGTGGATTCATTGCACATAAACTCTGCTCCGACGGTAACCGTTGGAAATACGTATGTGAGCGTTGCAAGACAATTTTTATAATTGACTAATACAAACTGTACCAATGAAAGGAAGTGATACTCATGCTGATGACTGCGGCACAGTGGAATCTTCGACAGGAGAATGAATACAAAGCGATGTGCGCATTCCCGATTAACAAGCTTTTTAGTTGGAAAGTAGCGTCAGGTCAGAGCGTACCTCGTTGCAAAGCATATCGAATTACATACAATGTCAAAACTATGGTAAAGGATGGAGGCAGATTAAAACCTCAGGAAAAGACGGAAGTTATTATTACTTTGTCTGATAGTCCTGGTGGCGCTCCTACCGCAAGAATTGTTGGTGGAAATGTTCCGTTTCATCCGAATATCTATAGCAATGGTAATTTTTGCTTGGGCGATATGTGGGCAAAAGAACCTATTCTCTGGAAACTTGTAATTAACATTGGCAAGGTTCTGGCCTTTGATCCGTCACACACTAATCCAAATAGCCCGGCAAATGGGGATGCTGCATCCGACTGGAAAACGAAACAGTCCGGTGTTCGCAAGTACTATCCATGTGGAAATATTAACTTCCCACATCCTGTGGGATACTAACAAAAGGAGGAACTATTATGAACGACATTACTATTATTATTCGCTATGGTGGCGAGAAACAGTCTATTCCTACTCAGGATAACATCATTCTGGATGACCTGCTTCAGCAGCTTGGTGATCGCGGCAGTCTTCCTCAGGGTCAGAGTTGGGTTGTAACTAAGATGGGCGGCGATGCTGCAATGGATCTTGGTCGTTCTCTGGCAGACAACGGAATTGTTAATGGCGATATTCTTGATCTGGCACTGCCTACCAAAGCAGGATGTAATCCTAACTAAATATTATGTGGGTGGTTAGGTACATTGACCACCCACTCCGCAATGGGGGGTGAGAATTATGTATAACACAATTGAAAGAAAGACTGATCGCCAAGAAAGAATTCCACACTTCAGTCAGGAAGCAATTAAGGATACGAAAATTGCAGTCATCGGTGCTGGTGCAACCGGAAACGAGGTGCTGAAGTGTCTTGCACTTACTGGATTCAGATATGTTTTCATTACTGATATGGATCATATCAGTACCAGTAATCTTTCTCGAACCGTATTGTTCAATGAAAGCGATGTCGGAAAGCGAAAAGCTGTGACTGCAGCTGATCGTTTCTGCGGAATGTGCATTGATGATAGTCCGGCTGCAGACTATTTTGACGGAGACCTTTGTCACGGACTTGGAGAAGGAGTAATTCGACACTGCGATATCGTTATTGGCTGTGTGGACAATGACCAAACACGTTTGTTCGTAAGCAATATTTGTCAGCTTCTGGGCAAACCATATATTGATACCGGAATCGGTGGCCTCAATTGGAATGTTTTTCCGACTTCCGGAAAAGAAGATTGTCCGTGCTATGCATGTACATTAAGCCAGAGGCAGGAAGCCCGAGCGCTTAATCGTATTCGAAATTCGTGTGATGTGACAAGGCGTAAAGCTGCAAGTGTGGGTCATGTTCCTACTATTGGTGTATCTGCTTCAGCAGCCGCTGCATTAGCCGTACAGGAAGCTATTAAAATCAGCCAGCGCCGATTTGATCCCGAAAGCAAATTTTGCTATCCGAGATATGGTGTTCTCCATCTCTTCGATGCTGCAGAAAATGTCTTGAAGAATATTAAGTTTGATTATGTAAGGCATGATTGTGAGCATCATGATTCGTATGACAGTCATGGTGGTGTGATTGAAACACCTATGTCAGCACATTGGAAGCTGAAGGATGCTTTACTGTGGGTACGCGAACACTATGAGAAGCAGTACGCCATGGCGTTGTATAAAGATAATGTCTGTGCTGATCGAAGCTTTATCACAAGTGCGTTCTGTGTTCATTGTGAGAAGGAAATCCCTGTATTCAGACCACAACCTTTGCAGGACGAGGATCTGCTTTGTACTGAATGCAGATCTGCGGGTAATACTCCGATTCTTCCGTCAAATGCAACTATTAAAAACTGGTTTGCAGATAATGATGAAACCAGACTTCTGGAGATGACGCTTCTGGAATTAGGTGTTCCGCTTATGCATATTCTGGAGTTTGCACCGGAAGATGGTCAAGGCGACTCTCTTTATCTTGAATTGACTGGAGATATTGACGAGGTAATGCCTAACTTATCGAAATAAGAGAAGGAGGAGACGAGAATGAACCATGAACTGGTTATTACGGAGGGCGATTTGAGAACACGTTTTAATAATGAACGTGACATGGTCACCCTGAGTCCTTACAGGGTTGGTGATCGTGTGGTCAGGTGTTCGTCATGCCGAACGATTGTAAAATCGGAGTTCGTATCTGGTGGGTGTCCTATTTGTGGGCATTCTCCGTTTCTTCCAGCTCCGGTAAATACGAGGACGGTTGGAACATCGGCAATTGAAACAAGATCCCTTACATCACTGTTATGGCTCCTGCTTCTTTCCGCCGCAGTTTCACTGCTTCCATTTGCTTTTCCAAGTATGGCAGAGTTTCTCTACGAAGTCACTTTTGGAATCGGTCTCTGTTACAGTATGCTTTGTGTTGGGGCAGTGAGTGTCGTTGCAGCTTTGATTACTTATAACAATAGTAATGGAAGAAGAATGTGGCGAAATGCGGACGGTGGGGTTCTGCTGTTGCTGATCCCGGCAGGGGCACCTTATTTGCTATTGGCAGCAATCTGGGCGGTGATTTTTGTGCTTTCAATTATTATAGCAATTGCATGTATTGCATTTGTTTTTGGCATTATTGTTTGTATGTTTGAATAAGGAGGATTGCGGTATGGATGCATACGATATTCGAGTCACGCAGAAACAGCGTGTAGCAACTGGAACCGATAACTGGATTAGCACTTCACCACGCATGCTGGTGTATACGCCCTATGCTGCCAAACGTCAGATGGAGATTATTGGATGGAAGGATAATGATTTTCTGAAAAATCGAAAAGAACAGGGTGGCTGGCTTCTTGGATATTATGTATTTAACGAGGCTGGAATTCCTGTTCAAGGAGAAGTAACAGAAGTGTTAGAGGCTGTTACTGAGTGTAGATTACCAGGTTATATCGAGTGGGATGCACTGGAGGAAATTCGACTTCAGCAGACCTTTTTTCAGATGAAAGATAATCTGGCTAAAGTGGATCCGGTTGCGGCTGAAAAACTTTCAGTATTAGGTTGGTGGCATACCCATCCTAATTCTTTGGATGTATTCCTTTCATCAACAGATATGGAAACGGTAAGGCTTAAGTACTATAAGCCGGAGAAATATAGTGTTGTCTTAAATCCGCATCGAGGAACATTCAGAGCCTTTGCAGGTGTAAATGCAGTAGAGGTTCCGGTAATTATGTTGTTGTCTCATAATAGCGAAAACCAGTCGAAAGGCAATCGCAACAGCAAACCGAACAAAAATACAAGCAGGCGAAAGAAACGGCGAATGAAGAATAAGAAAAGGAAGTGAAGGACATGCCTCAACAGGAAAGAATATCTCCTAGACCTGGATTTAAATATAAAGCTCCTCGCCAGAGGATTCTTCCTCGCGAGGATTATAAGGCTCCAACACTTCATACACGAGCACTTCCATCCAGTAGTGTAGTAAAAGCAGTTGAAGCGGAATGGTGTCCTGTATGCCTTGGACGCAGTATCAGTGAACGTATGGTATCCGGCAAAGCCGTTTGGCATTGCAACACATGCGAAAATGAATGGTGATGCTGAGGAAAGGAGTGAGCAGTTTCATGATTGCACCTACACATTATCGAGCCTTGCTTACTCCCGATGAGCAGGAGATGTATAAAACTATCGTAAATGGTCTTATTAGGTACGAAAATTCAATCTGTATCCCTCAAAGTGTTGCCGAGCATGAGAGAATTCATAGAGTTGTGAAAGCAGTACACTTAGATCATCCAGAACTGTTTTTCGTAGATTTCTGGCGTTATCAGCTTTGCCAGAGTTTTCTCACGTTTGGAACAAGAATTGATTTTCAAATGTTGCTTGAAAGTGACATCGCGGATTCCGTAGCCAATACACTTTCATTTCGAGCTGCTGAACTTCAAAACAAATTAAAACCTGGCATGAGTTTAGAACAGCAGTATTATCATGTTGTGAGGAATATTGCCACTGCAACGACTTATGTTGATTCTGGCAGCGGATTTTGGGATCACACTTGCGCAGGACCAGTATTAAGAGGCAGTGGCGTTTGTGAAGCTATTGCAAAATTATATCTTTTCTTTTGCCAGAGACTACAGCTTCCCTGCGCAATTATAACTGGAACATTAAACGGCAGCCCGCATGCATGGAATATGGTTGAGCTGAAAAGTGGAATACGATATCTCGATGTTACTGGTTTGCTAAACTTAGCAAGCAGATACTTGCTTTTTTCATTTGCTGTATTTAGAACCGAGAAACAGCTTTACCAATTGGGGTATAAATGGTGACGTCATATATGTAAAGTGTATCACTGAACGCTGTACGAGGAGGAGTTGAATGAAAATATCGAATCGGTGTCCAATGTGTGGAAGCCACTCTTGGAGATGTATCAACGTTTACCATTCCGGGTATTCTTTTGGAAAAGGATTATTCGGGTCATTGATATTTGGAAAAAGAGTTGGCGGATTACTTGGACTCACAGGAAAAAAGAAGAGAACATACGCTTGTCAGGAATGCCGTTTTGTAATGGATTATCAAAACTGACTAAAATGATGTGACGAGAGAGGCGTATATAATAATCTTATAATTGATGGAGAAGGGATGCGATAAGTGAAATGAACAAAGCAGAAGAAAACAAGCCGATTTCTTATGCAGAATGTTTTAAGCAGATTGGTACTACTCACTTGAATCGTAATATGGATAGTGATGATGTGATTTATACCAGTGAAAAACCACAACTCTTATTTTATGGACTCGCTGATGGTCAATCAGGGAAAAGATACTGCAGACAAGGCGCGGAGACAGTATTGGAAGCCATTGGAGAGTATATACAGGACAGAAAAATCCATGATTTATCTCAGTATAGACACATAGATGAAATCCAGTATGAGATTATTCGAATTGTGAGAGAAAAACTTGGAAATCTGTCTCTGGAAAATCAGGTTAAGACAACAGAATTTGCATCAACAATTCTTGCTATGGGTATTGATCCTGCGACAGGGCAATATATGACGATTCATTTGGGTGATGGTGGGATTTTGGGAAAACGAAGTGATGGATCTTTGAATTTAATTAGTGCACCTGAGAACGGAATTACGAGTAAATATACATGGCTGACAACTTCCGAAGGTGCATTGTTGCACTTAAGAATCGGCTTTGGTCAAATCAGTAATTATAACCAGGTGGTGATGTTTACTGATGGTGCCGAGGCCATCTGTAGAGGGACAAATATTGGTGTAGGCATTCGCAGAATATTAAATGAAAGCGGAGAAGCGTCACAGCTTGCTGAAATGATTTGTAACAGCAGGCCTTCAGACGATGCGACATTTATCTCTATCGATTGTAAGAAAATGTCAGAAAATTCGAAGGATAAGTGGCTTGCATAGTGACATTTCGACCTAACTGTGATAAAATAAATAATAACTATACTCGGAGGTGAAGCAGATGAAAATGAATTATACAGAGGCGGCAAAAGAAAGGTGTTTTTCGTTAATCGACACAGAGATTGACAGTATTTGGGATGACATTGATAGCATGCCGGTAGACACAGACTCAGAAAAATGGAAGAAGAAACTTACAGCAATTGCTGCAGAATATTCACTTTCGAGCCGCTTTGCATTGATGCGCATTTTTCAGGGGCAGGCTGTAGATGCACGAGAAATTGAACGTAACAATAGTACGGGGTTCGAGATTAAGTTTAGTGATGGGAGCGTAGGAATATTTAAAGATATATCCATTGAGCACGCTGCGGTCATGGAACAAGATGAGCTGGATCTTTACGAGAAATTGATGATGGATCGTGCCGCTCGTCAATCTGGTGCAGATTATAAATCTGATTTAAAACTTGTCCAAAAAGCTCTTCAGAATCATCAGAAGAAGACAACCTTGCTTACCAAAGAAGAGGCTATGTCACTGGGACATATTATTGGTCTCACACTGAATGAAATGGAATGGTTCTTACTAAGAGTATTTAATGTAGATGGAGGATTCCGATATAATTCAGCGGAGGATCTGATTGACGCATATGTGTTCTTGAGAAATGCGGAAGGTCATGACGGAAAATCAGCGGCAACGTTAAAATCTATTTATAATTCGAAGTATGGCTCTCTGAGAAAATCGCCTCATGATGAGAATCTCGACTGGACAATGGACAATGGTTGTTCCCTCCCGGAGAATGTGCGTACTTGGTCTTCTGACGACTGTGATAAACGGTTTATGGAATGGATGGGTGCAAGGGCTGAACATCTTGATCTTCCTTCTGCTACAGCCCTTCGTGTTTACAGAAATCTTGCAGTATTTGCTTACAATCTGGCAAATCAGACGGAAGATGCCCCTGATGTTGATATTCTTCATGGCATCGGGTTTGGGAGTGAGACCGATTTTGTGCGTTGCATCAGAGAGATTGTTTCGTCAAAAGAATATGCCGATCAAACAATCGAAGCACTCTTTGATGGAGGTAAGCTGTCAGAGAAGAAATGCAAAAAGATTGCGGCATCGTTGTTATTGGAAAATCTAGATTTCTCTTTCTCGGATCAGACGGATAAAACGAAAGCGTGGCATGTAATTGATGTCCTGACCGATGGAAAAATGACTGTGAGCGGTGGTATAAATGCAAGCAGAACTCGTGTACAGGAGCTTCTGTTTGGAAACCAATTTCTTATTGACAAAAGTGACCTTCTCTATTTGCTTTGGTTTGTGGCAAATTTGTGCTGGTTTCAAGGCAGAAGCAATCCTAACGCAAATGAGCTTACGACCAGACTCTTTGATTTTATTGATGCGGCCGAAAATTGCTTGGATAAAGCTGGTCTTCCTGAGTTTTACCCGGCGCATCTGGTTGAACAGAGTATGATGCTGTCTATTATATACGCATATGCAGGTCCTGAAAAATGTGATCCAGCTGAAGTATATGAACAGGTATGCAGTTCGCTAATCAAAAGAAGGGCTAAACACACTAATAAAAAGAAAGAAAAAGCCAAATAATCTTTTTGGAGGTGATGTGTATGCACAGAACGCCATTGCCTGAAAACCATTGTATCCGTATGGAAAATGGTGGTGAGTACATTATCAGGAGAAAAATTGCAGAAGGTGGTTTTTCTCTTGTATATGAAGCTGAAACCCTTGGTGGTACAGCCCCTGTTGTAATTAAGGAATATTTCCCGGCAGAAGGAGCATTCAGAAATAACCAAAACAAGGTTTGCCCGTTAGTTGGGTATGAGGAGCGTTTCTTACGGAATCTTGAACAATTTAATAATGAAGGTGTGACGGGAGGACTCGTTGCACAATATTCTTTCCAGACAGTGTCTTTTCTGTCGTGTGGGAATGGGTATGCTCTGATGCAGGAAGAAAGCCAGGATATGGTTTCTGTCTCAGACTTGGTGGCTGGCTGGTCAGAGTGTCCGCCAATTCCCTACACCGGGAACTTGAAGGATGCAGACCCTGTTTTTACAGATTTGACCAGATTGAAATATTCGTTGCGTGTCATAGAAAGTGTATTGTCTGTACTTTCAACGATTCATGAACGTGGCTATCTTCATTTGGATATCAGTAGCAGAAATGTACTCTGGGCAGATTCAGATTCCACTACTGGGCGAATTGGCGCGGCCATCATTACTGATTACGGATGTTCCGTTAACTTATCTGATGGAGTTTACCAACCCAATTATCTGCTGTCATACAGTCCTGGATTTGCAGCACCAGAGATTCAGAAGGGACTTAATCAGCTGTCTCCTGCAACGGACATTTATTCTGTTGGAATGCTGTTGTTCTTTTTGTGTGTTGGCAGTTCTGCATTAGAAATCAGTCATAACAGAAAACACCAGGTCGTTCGTGAAGCTTCGTACCTGAAACTCCCACAGCGTATTAAAGATTGTCTGGTTGATATAATCTGTACCGCAATTACAGATAAAGAATGCAGATATCCGTCCGCATATGTAATGCGGGAAGAGATTCGTAAGTTGGATGAGAAGATTCCAACACACCCCATCAACCCGGATAACACAAATTCTTTTACGTTGTATTCTCTAAAATCTATGTTAGAAGGCAGTATGAAAACCCATTATAGCTGGGCTCATGAATTGTGCGATAGACGGAAAAAGTCTGTACATTCTCTTGATGATACTATTAGGGGACTGTCGTTTACAAGCTTTTCTAGTGATAGCGAGTTTTTACAGGCAGTTTTACCTGACACGGTGTTTCAGTATGTTAAATGCAAACTTGTAGATTCACCTTATACTATTGCAGATATTATGACTGGTAATTTCCCCGATGAATGGAAGGAACAGATTTGTTTGTCATTTAAGCAGGACAGTGGTGTGCGATTTAACAGATTGTTGAAGAAAAGCAATAATTTGCTCACAGATAAACGACAATACTGGCTTGATTGTGATATTCTTTTTGAATTATTGGGCGATGACGGTGTGTTTTTACGTCGTTGTCATCAACGTTCTGTTTCATATCAATCAAGTTATATCGGTTTGGCACTCTTAACTGTTTATGCGCTTGTCGGATCCCAGCATTTTCAAAACCATCTTTTTTATAGTGATGGTGAGGTAATGCGTTATTTTACAACTAAGTGTTAAAGGAGGAGTAACATGAATGAAGAATTGATGGCAAGACTTGCTTTAGATAGCATTCTTGGTGGCAATGGAAATAATGAAAGCAATGAAGATGAAGTGTTCTGCACATCCATCAAAGAGGCAATAATTTGTTTCAAATCCCATATGTATCCTAATGGGGCTCGTTATCGCCGTGAACTTGTTGATTTTATTTGTGAAGAGTCGAATAATGTTTATGGCGCTGCGGATGAATTTCATAATTTAATTATGGATGTCTTTGAAACAGGAGATTATTTCTCTGGAATTAAGTTGTGTCAGTATGCTTTGCGTACATATCCATATAACTGTGATATTTTGGGCGATGCTATCAAAGCAGCTTCGGATGGTGGACGATTTGATTTGGCTGAGAGGTTCTATTCTGCTGCTTCAACTATGGATAGGAGCATTTGGAATTTTAGACTTTTCCTTTATAGTGTTAATTACTATCAGACTCGTTTTAAATCAAATCCTAAGGATCGTGTTGCAATCGAAAGAGCCATCGAATTAGCGGAAGATTACATGAAATACTTCCCTGAAGATGAGCATGGTTACAATCAGAGAGCCGAATGCTATATTCTTGAGAATAAAAGAGAGGAAGCTATTCAGTTCTTGTGGAGATGGATATTTGAACCTGCCAATCGAGATGATCCATCTTCTTCATTGATTACTGCTCAGTGTTGCACAACCTTGTTGCAAATCTTGGATGGCAGTTATGAATACAATGATATTATAAAAGTTGCGAAGCGCGGTATTCGTAATTCTAAAACCGTGCAACTGAGTTCCTCAGTGGACTACTTTGCATATAGATGGGCTTTGGCTTTGGATGCTCAGGTAGCTGATAATGAGTATGAAAACGAGAGACACATCCTCAATGCATTGAAGCGTTATCAGGCAGCATATGATATTACTGAGGATATGGATTTTTCAAATGTGATTGAACAGAATTATTCTCTTTTGAGATCATTTGTCGTAAATACTGATTCCGATCCAGGTCCGCTGATTAAACATCCGATGGCTGAAAAAGCAAAGGAATCAAACGAAGACTGATAGCTGAGTAGTCATTCGTTGGTTTAAGTTTTTTGCGGTATTTATCGTACCATTATTTAAGGGTACCCTTGTGACACCATTGTCGCAGGGGTACCTTTTTACATCCTACTGATGATATATACTTAAAAAAATGCGAGTCTAGAATCTGTTATACTTTGACCATAGCAATTGAGAAGTTGCTGAATAGCGGCAGACTTGAGTCTCCGCAAAGCGAAAACAGGAATTGGCAATTATCTATGGAAAGGAGGATTGATTTTATGAAGATTATCAGAAAGTCTAGTAAGAGAAATGTTCTTTGTATGAACTGTTCCCCGGCAAGCGCAATGCAGTACTAATATCAAGTCAGTAACAAACAATTTTTTCCTTACGTCAATTCCTGCTTTCTATTATGAGAGAGGAGAACTGCCATGAACGATAGTAAATGCTTTTTAAGAATGCCATCAGCGATGGCAAGCATGTATAAATTTTCGGCATACAATATTTATCTGGATGAAGTAATGGGATTGATCTATAACACCTATTCCCAGGCTATTTCTTCATTCGAAGATTTTGTTCTCAAGGAAGAAGATATTCCGGATTTAGTGGAGAACGGTTTCATTGTTCGATTAGAGACAGATGAACTCGCAGAAATCAAAGTAGAATATGATTCAAGAGAACTGTTCTCAAATGAATTACATTTAATCATTGCTACTACATTGGATTGCCAGTTTAGGTGCTTTTATTGCTATGAATCTCATCCTAAGGTTTATATGACTGATGACGTGAAGCAGGCCATCCTGAAACTCGTAGAAAAGCATGCCATGAGCGGAACGAACATTAGTGTAGTCTGGTATGGTGGCGAACCTATGCTGGATTTTGGAACAATACAATTCCTTTCTGATCGATTTATTGAAATTTGTGAACGACATAGAGTTCAGTATTCAGCTTCTATGATTAGTAATGGATATGCATTCAATCTAGAGAATGTTAGATTATTAGATACGTATAGAATCGGTTCGATTCAGATTACACTTGACGGTATGAAGGATGTTCATGAGATGCGAAGACCTTTGCTTGACAATACTGCTTCGTTTGATCAAATCATTGGGAACATGAAGCTTATTCAAGAGCAATCGAACGCTATAGTTCATCTTAGAATTAATGTTGATAAAAGTAATATTGACAGCGCACATGAACTGCTTTTGTATTGTTCTGAAAATGGTTTCTTCGATATCGATGTGAATTTGGGCATGATGAAGGCCTTTGGCTGCGATCACTTTTGTAATCCATGCAATATGAACCTGTTCAGAATGAGTGAGTTTTCAACAGAGTTTCTGAAGTTTAGAGATCTGTGCGAAAAGCTTGGGTTTACGAACGCTGTTGAAAAAATGTCTCCGGAATATAAAATCAATTCGTGTACAATGGATGCTCCCAATGCTTATGTTATTGATCCGTATGGATGGGTATATAAGTGTATTTCATTAGTGGGACAGATGGAACGTAGTATCGGAAACGTACTAACAATATTTGATGAGAATGCACATACAAAGTACAGTCCTTTTGATTCAAAGCGATGCGTAGCCTGTAAGTACTTCCCTGTATGCAAAGGCGGATGTCTGCTGAATAATAGCGGTAGCTCAAACGAATGTAATGTATGGAGATTTATTACCCGCGATTTGATTTTTCGGGATGTGGTAAATGAATAGCGATAAATGCGAGAAGCGGTGAGTGAGTCTTAGCAGGATTCACTCACCGCTTTTCTGCATTGGATATGCCTAAAAAAACGCAATTCTAAATTATGGTAAGGTTTAATCATAAAGATAAGAAAGAGGTGTTACAGATGTATCCGATGTTAAAAGAAGGTATCACTATCGGAGCTTTTAGCTACGAAGGTTCTGATGAGACACATTACTTTGTGGAGAATGGTAAAGGCGGAGAATTTGAAATCAGTTATGCGCTTTATAAGGCTTTGGTTCATGCTGACGGAACGAAACCCCTGAGGCTCAGGCACTGTGGGGGAAAGAAAACCGTCGAAGAATTAAAGCGACTTGGGATAATCAGAACATCCCGATTTGTATCAGACGATGATCTTTTCAACCGTTTTATCCTTTTTCCTATTGGTTCTAGAGCAAGGAAATATCGTCCCTTGTGTGTATTAGTGAATCAGTTGCTTCCATTCTTATCCATAATCGTGTTTGTTGTTGGGGTTATTCTCAATCTGGCAATCGAAGAGTCTTTATATTATGAGTTTAATATCATCGAGTATTATGTACTTATCGTTATTAGCCTAGTTGCTCATGAAATGGGACATTTAATTGCAGGTATTTCTGCAAAATACAACTTCAGTGATGCAGGTATTCTCTTATTGGGACTGTTCCCTATTGGGGCATATGTGGCACATGAAGAGAAAAAGAATGCGACCAAGGCGGAGAAGTTAAAGCTTGCACTTTCTGGAATTCTCGTAAATCTCTTAATCGCGGGAATTCTTTTCTCAGGATCGGTTCTGAGTTCAACGACAGATTATACCTTTATTGCTGCTGCTCAGATAAATTGTATTTTAGCTGCTGTTAATTTGCTTCCAGCGGAAGGACTGGATGGTGAATCTGCTTTAAGTGCATTATTAGGCGTTGAGAGTATTAGCGAAACCGCTAAAAAATGGATTATGAATACAAAACACCGGAGAAAATTGTTCCACAGTGGATTTACCGGGTATGCCAGCTTTTGTCTGTTTGGATTCATAATGCTTTCAAAAGTTTTATTCTGGGTGCTGATTGTTGGAGATGCTATTTTTGCGATTTTTGGATTACTATAATTTGAGAGGATGGGTATGAATATGGAAAGAATAAAATTTGAAAAAAGATTTTCGCATAACATTTTTACATCTGGTGGCTTTGCAAAGCTCTTTGTAACACTTGAGATTATTGTAGTTCTTCTTTATGTGAGATATGCTGCAACATTTTCTGTTTGCGGAAATAAACTGATTTGCCTGATTGTTCTTACTGTAATTCTTGCCACAGGCGGTATGGTACTCTCGATTAAAAGAGAACGCAACTGGATTAGTTTGTTTTCTGGGACTTGCATTCCGGTATTGGTGTATGAAGCTTTTAATATGTGTAAGTATTCAGAGAGAATACAGACACTCATCAGCATTGGAATGGTTATTTCGCTGATTACAGCAGTTTTGTTAGCTTCGGTTCATGTAAGAGGAATAAAAAAGGCTGGGATCAGAAGAAGTGTATTGATTTCCAAAAGCGTACACTTTTCTCGCATTCTTTGTTCCATATTACTGATTGCCGTATGTATTTATGGAAAAGTGCTGATTAACAGCCACTACACAATTAGTATGAGTGATATTGAGTATCTGGTTTCTGACACTCAAAATGATGTTCCGGATTATGAGAATTCCCTCTCTGCCAACATAGAAACAGTAGTAAAGATGGACCCAGATGGTGGATGGGCGGAGCTTACCACGGATGAGAAAATGGATGTGCTTCGGGATTATTTTCAAGAGTATGGTGATCCCGAAATATTATATAAAATTATCGATGATTATTATTATGAGCTTCCACTTTATGAGATTTATCGACTTTTTTATAAGTTGGTGGAAACTGCAGACGATGCGGTGTTCCAACATGCGTTAGATTATTTGTTCAGTTAAAATATTACTTAGTGTTCCAGTGAGACAGGTCCTAATTTACTGACAGGGACTTGATTTATGTGTTATAATAAAAAGATATGAGGTGAAGGCTCATGCTGTACACAGTTGGAGATACCCACGGAAATCAATATAAGTGGGTAGAACAAATTGAACCTATTCTGTCACCCTCTGATATTATACTGATTTGTGGGGATTTTGGAGTTGGTTTTTGGAATGGACGTTATTGGTCTGAAGAAACATTTTATGATTTTCTTAGTGAACAAGAGTATACTGTGCTGTTCATAGATGGAAATCACGAAAATTTTGATAAGCTGAATAGCTATCCAGTTGAAACATGGTGTGGAGGCAATGTGCATAAAATCCGCAATAATAATGTGATTCACCTGATGCGTGGTGAAGTTTACTGTATTGATGGCAATACCATCTTTGTTATGGGCGGAGGATATTCCATTGATAAGTATCGCCGGACAGAAGGTGTTTCGTGGTGGTCACAGGAAATGCCCTCTGAGGAAGAATACCTCAGTGCCCTTGCGAATCTCGATAAGGTCGGTAACAATGTCGATTATATCATCACCCATACTGCACCATCTGAAACCGTTTATTACCTCTCGACTCTGCGAAGCTTAGGTATCAAGAATGATGTCATTCAAGAGCAGCCGCTGACGAGTTTCCTCGATGAAATCCAAAGGAAGGTCACATATAAGCATTGGTATTTTGGTCATTTTCATGTTGATTTGGAATTGTGGAGGAATCAAACAGCAGTGCTCAGTTGTGTGCGAGAATTGGAAACGGGAAAGGTTGTCCGGCAGTGGGACTCATATGAAGGGTAAAAGAGGTGACAAATGAGCCGGATATTTGAGATGAAACTTCGACCAGATCCGTTCAATCGGATATGCAGCGGAGAAAAGACAATTGAATATCGTCTGCACGATGAAAAAAGATCCCTCTTAAACAAAGGGGATTATATTCGGTTCACAGAGATGGTAGCCGGAGAGCGAACGGTCTTGGTAGAAGTTATAGATATATTTACTGCCCCAAGCTTTGTTGCTTTGGAACAGAGACTCCTAGAAATAGCTCTCCTTGCCAAAGGTTCATTCTCACCGGGTGGAATGCGTAAGTATTATTCGGTTGAGGATGAAGAAAAATATGGTGTCATTGGTATTAGAATTAAAGCTGTTAATCCGGTCACTTCGGATATTTAATTCCTGGCATTGATGATTTACATAAGGGTAATGAGATGATAACTAAAACGTACTCTATTGGAGGCCGCGAAGAGAGAACTGTTTGAGGAATCTGGTGCTATAGATTATTCAATTGCACCTGTATGTGATTATTGGTCTGGTATAGAGGATATGACCCGCGGTGCAAACGGTATGGTATTTAAGGCAATTATCAATAAACTTGGAACAATTCCAGAGAGTGAGATGGCTGAAGTAAGGCAGTTTGATGCTTTGCCCGACAATCTGACATACCCAGCAATCACTCCTGTTTTGTTTAATTACCTGGTGCAGATAAATGATGAAGGCTAATTGTAAAATGGTAGATATGTTCCCGTGTACTGCCGACATTCAAGCCATTGTCTCGTGGCATGTCGAGACGGTCTGTTTACTACATCGGACGAACTCGTAGAAATCCTTTATTTTAGCCACTTTACGAGCTATATGACTTTCCTACCCACAGGCAAAAAAGGTAGAAAAAAGCAGAGAAAGAGCAGCATAGAAGTATCGGTAGCTTTACATCTGGTAACAGGGGACACATCCGACTCTCTGTAATATTTTATAAGAAATATCGTAATTAAGAACCGAAAGGGCGCTTGTTTTCAATACTTTTGAAACACAAGCGTCCTTTTCATTTATTCCAAAATAAAGGAGGAACCAGAAAATGGTAAAAAACAGAGAAATGTATTCCTTAGTAAATAACGAGCCGGGTGTAAATGTTGAACAGGTTAAAATCAACGAATTATACAGCTTTGAAGGGCACCCTTTTAAAGTCAAAAGAGATCAGGAACTCTTTGAACTTCGCAGAAGCATCGAAACAGAAGGAGTCCTTGTTCCATTACTGGTACGAAACAGTCCATATGGAAGAGGATATGAAATTATATCTGGACACAGAAGAAAAGAAGCAGCACTGTGGGCCGGATTAAAAGAAGTTCCAGTAATTATCCGCAAATTAGACAATGAGCAGGCAGTAATCGCTATGGTAGACAGCAATCTGCAAAGAGAAAAAATACTGCCAAGCGAGAAAGCATTTGCCTACAAAATGCGTCTGGAAGCCATGAAGCATCAAGGCAAAGTTGAAAAATTTGTTATGGACCCAGTGGGACCGAAGTGGATAGATGAACAGATAGGCACATCGGCATCACAAACAAAAATTGAGAAAAATGGGAAAGTAAACATTAAAAAAACAAGTTCGTTAAAGGAAAACAGAAGCAATGAGCAGCTTGCTCGTATGGTGGGAGAAAGCGTTACACAGATTAAACGCTATATTCGCCTAACGAAGCTAATACCTAAAATTTTAGATATGGTAGACAAAGAAATGCTTGCCCTTCGCTCCGCAGTAGAACTTTCATTTTTAACAGAAGATGAGCAGTATCAACTTTATGTAATTATGGAATGGGAGCAGGCAATCCCAAACCTGTCACAGGCAAATCGTTTAAAAAGAATGAGTCAGCAACAATGTCTTGATATAGATAAGATTTACGAAATCCTTCAGGAAGAAAAACCAAACCAGCGAGAACAGATAAAACTACCAATGGAACGAATCAGAAAATACTTTCCAGAGAACTTTACACCTTCCCAGCAGATCGCATTAATCGAGCATTTATTAAAAGAATGGGCAGAAACGAATCGGAAGTAGCGAAAGGAGAAAAGTAGAAGATTACTATCTATTAACGAAAATGAATCAGTCAATAAAGAATATAGAAACAGAAAGGAAGAGCAAAAACAATGGCTAAAATAACTTACACAAACATAAATGGATATTTAATACCAAATCTCATTTATAAATCTAATGAACAGATGGAGCAACTTGGCAGATACGGGATTCTACGGAAAAATTATCTGAAAAAACATAAAAATTCATTATACCAGTCCATGCTCTTACAGGGAACTCTGGAAAAACATTTACTGGAAACAGATAAAGCCGCCAGAGAACGAGAAAAATTAATTTTAAAACAATTAGAAAAACAATATAGCCTGCCAGATAAAGAATCAGATTATGTAGCCTGGATCAGAGCAGTAAATCAGCAGAAAGCTATCGCAGAAGAAATCATTTTGAAAGAGATGATTTACATTTAAAAATTAGTTTGTTAAGCAGAACTAATAAAATCTGGAGCATACCAAATTATCGAATCAAAAATACACATAGATTTTGTGTGAAATAAAAAGGAGAGCAACTTATGTCAGAAATAATCAGAGTAGAAAGAACAAAAAATTTTACAGTAATGAGTAATCACCATTTTAAAAATAAAAAATTGTCATTAAAAGCAAAAGGGTTATTATCCTTAATGTTAAGCCTCCCAGACGACTGGAATTACAGCATGAAAGGCCTGGCAACATTAAGTAAAGATGGAATCGACTCTGTACGAACCGCAATGAAAGAATTAGAAAATCAAGGATATGTAGAAAAAGACAGAAGCCGAAACGAAGCCGGATGCTATCAGGGAACAGTATACACCGTAAGAGAAGTACCAAGAGGAGAAGAAAACAGTTAATTATAAGTTGGCTATATTTACATAACCGATGCAGGAAAAGCCTATATTGGAATATCAGACAGCAGGAAAAACCATGTCTGGGAAATCCAATGTAGGCTTTTCCTGTACTATAAAATATATAACTAATTAAATACTGAGAAATTAAGTATATAAGGTATGAAGTATCTATATCTATTCATTCATGTAATGTATAGAGGGTGGGAAGGAAAGCTGGGGTAGGAAGAAGAGAATAGAAGAGGAAAATATTTTTGAAGTATAGTTTATAGTATAGAAGTTGTTTTCATGATACAGCTTACAAATATAAAATAAGATTTTTGTTATATTAAATTGTTAGGAGTGTATTTTTATGATATGATGAATATAATGTGAACAACTGTTCCTTAGATAGATAATAGTAAAGTAGTGATCTAATTTTGGATACAGAAGGAGGAAAATATGAACATTTTTCAAAAATCTGACATAGGTGCACAAGCCGCTTGGAAGGGGTTCTCGTCGCAAACACTATATATTGCTTCCAGATTGATTTCGGATGAAGGCGATAATGAGTATTATCCAGAAGATGTTGAGGATTTGGTGATAAAAAAAGATGGCATTGTAATAGAAGCTGTCCAGGTTAAAAATATCTCTGCTGATCTAACACTTTCAAGCCTTGCCTCAACAAAAACATCCAAAGGCGGTGAAGGTTTTTTTAATCGTATGTGCAGCCTGCATACTCGAAATCCATCCTTTCACTGTATTAAGGTTGTCTACTTTAATGGTCTTGGCATTGAATTACAGGAAGTGCAAGAGGGAAAGGGTGCCACTAAAAGGATTCTGAGAAAGAGGCTTATAGAAAAACATGGTTTATCTGAGTTGGAAGCTATATGGCTGATAGATTCTTTATATTTTGAAAAAGTTAATCTTGATGATTTGAATTTAAATATTCAAACTCAGATTAGCAACTATGTTCCAGTGATGTCTGCCCCTAGATTGGCAAAAGATTTGTTAATCCAGCACATTTCTGTGCTTTCTAAGAGTAAGGGACATACTACATTAAAACTGTGGCAAGAAAAAATCCATGAAATCGGAACAAACATTTCTGCAATAGACGGGTTTTATAAAGAATATAATAAATCTCTCGTTCGTTTAAGTGAATTACAGTTAAATGGTAACCAAGAGCAGTTGAAACAAGAGTATTTGCAAGGTGTGTCTGCACATCCTACGTATATTCGTAACAATTATGACTTTAGACGAAATAGTTGGATGACAAGAATTCAAGAAGTAATCAATAGTAAAGGTGTTGCAATCCTTAAGGGTGTTTCTGGACAAGGAAAATCCTCTCTTTGTTATAGATATTTGATTGATACATATCCTGAGGGTTGTGTATTTTGCGTACGTTCCATTACAAATGAAGGACAAGCGCAGAATCTGGTTACAGCATTAGATGGGCTCGGGAAGCACAATAGTAATTTAATTATCTATATTGATGTACAGCCAGGAGAAACACTGTGGGCATTTTTGCTGCAAGAGTTACAGGCTCGTGGTCTTTCTATTCCTGTTCTTATTTCTATTCGAGATGAAGATTATAACCTAACACCAATTAGTGGAAAGGCAATCCAATATGGGATTGTAGAGTTAACTTTATCGAGAGAAGAGGCTGAACATATTTACAATTCTTTTACAGAAATACAACCTCACACTGAACATAGAACTTTTGAAGAAGCGTGGCAATCTTTTGGTGGACAGGGACCATTGATTGAATTTGTATATTTGTTGACAAATAATAAGACACTGACACAGCGTCTTCAAGAGCAACTTGATGTATTGCTGCAAGAAGGTATTTCAGATGAATGGTTAGAATTACTTCAGTTGGTTTGTTATGCAGGGCGATTAGGATGTGCTGTTAATCTTACTGCCGTAAAAAATGAAATTCACTGTTCTACGATGAATGCGGCTATTAGACGTTTGAAAGATGAGTATCTGATTAGAGTAGTTGATGAAAACACTATTGAAGCATTGCATCCGGTGCGTGCCAAAATCGTTTTTGATGTGTTGTGCAATCAGGTTTACACTAAGGAAAGGGATATTGTATTCAAAGTTCTATCATGTATATCTTCAAAAAATGTAAGAGTAATTTTGTTGGATTATTTCTCTAATCATCAATATGATATCAAAGATGTACAGTGTCTCTCTCAAATAAGATTCTATGATTGGACAGGATATGCAAACGCCATTAGGTCAATGCTTTGGTTAGATGCAAAGCGTTATGTGGAGGGAAATATAACATTCATTAGCTCGCTGATAAAAAAACATGGAAAAGGTTGGTTCTGTTTTTTACCGCTTAATCTTTCTGGTATTGGGCAATCTGATGAGTTAATTGCTGATAGAATGAAGGATTTACCCATTATTAATAAGGTGGATTTACAAAATACTATTGATGAGGTCAAAAAATCGCTAACATCACTTTCTATCGATTATCAAGCAACGGATTGCTTTATAAATAATTGTGCAGTGCCATTAATTTTGCCAGCAACAGATACTGAGAGAATATCATTAGGATATACACTATTTTGGCTGGCAAAGCGTGGTTTGAATATCACATTACCATTTAAGAATGATGAAATAGTTGCCAGTGTATGTGCGGGAGGACTGCAACCATCTGCTGATGCGATACGTGGACTCTTTGAACATCCTGCATTGATGGAAAGTTATTTGGCTGCTGTAGACGTGTTAGTGGAAAAGCTCATCTATGAAATGCGAGTACTTACTTTTTCGGTTACAAGTGATGAGGTATCTTGTAAGTTCATTCCTCCTATGACAGAAACGAGTGTTCCAGAAAATACAAAAAACACAAATCAGTATTGGCGAATTAAAATGCTGTATATTTTAAAGCAACTATATCCCGAGAAAGAGTATATTAATATTGAGTTGATTGGTGTTAATCTTTTTCAAGATTTGGGAATTGAAGCTTTAGATTATAAACTTCACATCCATAAAAGCAAACGTCCAAATGCATGGGTATCTGAATTAAATGGATGGATAAAAATACGAATAGATTATAGTTTACGTCCTTCTTCGTGGCAGAAATATGTAGATAACGTTGATGAGATAAGAACCAATGTCAATGATTTGGTTGTTGAGACAATCAGACTTATTGATGATGTATATAGAAAAGGTAGATATACTCAAGATAGAGGAAAAAGGATTGATGATAGACTAAAAGTGTTTAGAAAATACATATTTATAGAAAATTACCTTCCGTATTCTGCTGTTGATCCATACTGTCTTTATTCTGAAGGAAACGATAAAAGTCCTGTTGCAGAGTATTTTCCAATGAGACAATTACTTTCAGTTGACAAATATAAGAAGTTTAGAAAATACTTGAATGATGTGTGTTTCTCATTAGATAATTTTTACAATCAATTTATAGAAGTTCTGCGTGTAAGAGTTCAGAAGCAGGATATTAGTATTGTTGAGAATCCAAGACTTGCTATGTATAACTTATATTCGGCGGCTAAAGCTCTTGCGGACTTTCAGAAAGAGTATGATTTATTATTTTCTGACTATAGCTCACTTAATGAAGATTTTGCAAAGCAAGAACTTGAAAATGTGCTTACATTAGTTAATGTGTGGCGTTACGTACTTGACAATCAGCCGAAAGGCTATGCTATTGCATATGATGCAAAACAAAAATATTGTAAAGGAACAAAATATTTTTATGATACACTGTCAAAAGCAGTTATGGCAGTTGGAGGTACACTTCTGAAGGGGAATAAATATGCCTATATCATTGTTGAGTACAATATGGAAGAAGATAACGACTTTAAAAATGAATATACTAAAATTGTAATGGCAATTAGGGAGGTGTTTAAGAATAGTGTTTTGCCATCAAGTGATAGATGGTATTTAGAAACACAATCCTTGGAGTTGGCATATGTTCCTGTTTTTTCTGGTGTATTCTCACCTATAGTATATTCAATTCCGTTCTATAAACTTTTAGATACGGAAGAATCAAATATAGCAAAAACGATGTATCCTTGTGAAATAGAGCCTATATTGAGTGAAAAAATAAATGCAACTGAAATTTTGCAACTTTGGGTTGATGCCATGAAAAAAATCGGTGAAATAAAGTTATACCTTAAAAGATACCAGCAAATTATTCAAGTGCCAGTTGATGAGAAATGTCTTTGTAGTATGACATCATACATAAAATTGTTGATGGAGCAAATTAATGTACTGTGGGAAGAGTTCCTTTTGCTTGAGGATACTGTAAGTGTAATGATTGAAGATGCAGATGAGCAAAGTAGTAAGCAACTAAATTTTGTGCAGCACTTTTTTGATTGTTATGAAAAAATTGAAGCAGTCATAAGCAGTAAAAATGATTCAACTGAACTTATACAGGTAATTGAAATGGTATATATCGTAATGTTTGCTTTACTGCCTTTTGTTTCCAAGTATGATTTGCAGCACAAAAATATATGAAATTAGTGGATTGGTGATAAAAAATCATCAATCTATGTGGGCTGGAAATCAATAAGAAAAAATTAAGAAAAAGATAAGCCAGAGAGAGTTGGGGAATATATGAATGTATATCAACTTTAGCGAAACTTATGGTATACTTGTATTATAAAAATCTAAAATTTGGTTAATAATGTTAAGAAAGTTGAATGAAATAGATGAATGTAATTAACTCCAATGAACAGATGATAGAAAAAATCAATGAGGTTCTTCAGAAGAAGAAAGATGCAATAGTTAATATTGTGAATGATAAACTGACGATATCAGTCTTTTCTTTACTTGAGAAGAATTTGAAGAATGTAAAGGAAATTAATTTTGTAATCCGTGATGTAAAGTTTCTTCCCCACCAATCGGAGATTGCTCATGAGTTTGAAATTAATCCTACGGATGTACTGTTCAATGCATATGATATTACAGAGAAGAATAAGTTGCAACATTTCTCTAAGGCAAGAAGTATGCATGATTTTATAGAGGAGCATATTAATATTCGTAAAGTCAATACTGGTATTCGCATAGGTGGAAATATTCTGATAATAGATGATGATTTTATGATTCAGGGAAGTTCATCACTTGAAGTGTCGAAGAAGAGTAATAGGGATAATTTTTGGAATATTAATTTTGATACGATAGTTACTGGTAGTGCAGATAAAGAGCAGATATTAGGTGCCTTGGAAATTTTTAAAAAAATTTGGTTTAATGAGAAGGTGTCTGTAGACCACAAGGATGAGTTACTTGCCAGTCTACAATATGTATATAAAGAACATGCACCAGAATTTTTATACTATTTTACCTTGAATGAATTATTTGGCAATCAGCTCGATGTGGGGATAGAACGTTTTGAAAGAGATAGTGTTAGATTCAAAAAGACAGCGATATGGAATACATTATATGATTTTCAAAAAGACTGTGTAGTATCTGCTATTCGTAAACTTAATACATATGGTGGATGTATTATTGCAGATTCTGTAGGACTTGGTAAAACCTTTGAGGCATTGGCTATAATAAAGTATTTTGAAATTGGAATGAACAGAGTTCTTGTATTAACTCCGGCAAAACTTTATGATAACTGGAATTCCTTTCGAGGAGACAATAAGGATTCTTTTTTACATGAAACATTTAATTACAGGATTATGTTTCATACAGATTTATCACGGTATAGTGGAATGTCAAGATCAGGTCAGGATTTGAAGAAGTTTGACTGGGGGGTATATGACCTTGTTGTTATCGATGAATCACATAACTTCCGTAATCGTAATGACAGATATGATGATAACGACCAGCTCATTATGACTCGTTATGCGAGATTAATGCAGGATGTCATCAAACATGGCAATAATAATACAAAGGTTCTGATGCTTTCAGCAACTCCAGTTAATAATAGTCTGGTAGATTTGAAAAATCAGATTAGCATTATTACTAGGGATATAGATTCTGCATTTGAAGAACAAGGTATTACAAGTGTAGAAAATCTTTTGCGCAGAACTTCTGCGAGTATCAATGCATGGGAGAAGATACCACATCACCAGAAGGATCAATTATTGGACAGTTTGCCATCAGATTTCTACAAGTTACTGGAGCTTATGACCATATCACGAAGTAGAAAGCATATTACTAACTATTATGGTGATAAGGGGGTAGGTCAGTTTCCAGAGAAGAACAAGCCATATACATTAAATAGCGATATTGATACAAAAGGTGAGTTACTGCACTTCAAGGAGACAAATGAACTGTTGGAAGCTTTGATTTTAAGTGTTTATACTCCTACAAGATACATCAAAGAAGAATATAAAAAGCTGTATATAGATAAGTATTCACTTAAGGGTAAGCATGGCGGGGCAATGAACTTTGATACTCAGGCAAATGGTATGATTATTCTCCACAGATTTAATCTTTTTAAACGTTTGGAAAGTTCGGTATATTCCTTTGAAGAAACCCTACGCAGACTGCTAGAAAAAATTGAACGTACGGAGCAGTTGTTATTGAAAGGTAGTGGAAACGTATCTGAGGAAGATAATGACTTTGAAGATAATGAATCAGTGGATGTATATATTGAGGGAAAATATGAGATAGATATCAAACACTTAAGAGTGCATGACTATCTAGAAGATTTAGCCAGTGATAAATATATTATTTCTGAGATACATAAAAATGCTAAGAGAATTCTTGATGAACAGAGAGATCAGAAACTTCAAGATCTTATGGCTATTTTGGAGAGAAAGGTTATGGAAACCCCGTATAATACTGATAATCGAAAAGTGATTGTATTTACAGCATTTGCAGATACAGCAGATTATTTATATAGCAGTTGATGGAAATGGGAATAAAAAATCATAAGGGTAATGTGGTCTGGACAGATTCCGGAGTGATGGGAATTATTAAAAATGAAAAATATAAGGGTGATGTACTCTTAGGAAAAACATTTACTGTCGATCCCATTTCAAAGCGAAGGCTTGCGAATATGGGAGAGGAGAATCAGTATTATATCAAAGATCATCATGAAGCAATCGTTCCAAGCAGAGTTTAACTATGATGTAGAGGATACGTCATCTACAATTCTAGAAACAGAAAGAATAGTGAAAATTAGAAAGCTCAATAAGAAAATTGGTGATAATCTTAAGCTTCTATATGGTTATAGGTGTCAGATATGTGGACAGCTTATTGGAGAGGAATATGGTTCGCATATTGTTGAAGCACATCACATCGATTATTTTGTGTCGAGCCTTAATAACGATGCGAGTAATCAACTTATTGTGTGTCCGAATCATCATAGCATAATACATGATACAAATCCGATATTTGATAGACGAAGATTGATCTACATATACAAAAATGGTTTGGAGCAGAGGCTAGTATTAAATCAGCATTTATAGATAGGTGTATTAACTGTAATTATGATAATTGAAAGAAGGGAAAGTAGTGAAAGAATCAGCAGAAAGAATTCAGTATATAGTAGATTATATTGTTTCATATAAAACAAAGATAGAGGCATTGAATAAAAAAGGTTTGTTTGATACAGCAACGCTATACGAAATATTTGCACAGATAGTTTGTGAAATATGGTTCGAACAAAAATTTATAAATCTGAATTCTTCAAGAGCTAATTTTCCATATGTTGATCTGATTTCAGAAGACAGTAAACTATATGTTCAGGTAAGTACAACACAGGATGTCCCTACTAAAGTTAAATCAACATTAGAAAAAATACGCGATAGTAAATCGAGCAATCTTGAAAAAGTTGAAAAGTTATATTTTTGCGTACTCTCTAATGACAGCATAGATAAAGTAAAAGATTATGTAGGGGAAGATAGAATCGGAAATATTGACTTTGTCAAAAAAGATAATTTAATTACTACTGATGATATAATTCAAAGAGCAAAAACAGATATTAAATTTCAGAAGGCATTATTTGATTTTTTGCAGAATGAGAATGATTCGTTAATGCAAATTGGAGATAAACTAGACGGATCTATTGTGATAAGTAAGACGTTGATAAAAAATAACATTGATGACCTTCTTAATGATGAATATGAAATTGATAGAACAGAACTCATAAGAACTATACAAGAGGATGGAGAAAAATATATATCCATTCAAGGAGAGGCAGGGGCAGGTAAGTCTGCTTTATGTAAGAAAATACTGGCTGATGAAGAATTAGTTCTATATGCTAGAGCTGAAAAAATATCTGAATCTAAAAATTTGGAAGATATATGGGGATTTGATATTAGGAAGGCGGCTAAATACTTAAAACAACGGAGACTTGTCATTTATATTGATGCATTGGAATTTATTGCAGATAGTGCAAAAACTAAGCTGGATTTGCTACAACAAATATATGAAACTGTAAAGGCGTATAATAATATATTCGTTATAACGTCTTGTAGATCTAGTGACAGAAATGCATTTGTGAAAATAGAGAATATCTATCATATAAAAACATATGAGATAGATCTACTTTCAGATAATCAGATTATTAAAGTTGCACAAAAATATAGAATAATACAAGATTTGTGGGATGCAAAGTCATATATGCAACTTTTACGTTCTCCATTTTATTTAAATCTGATTATCAAGGAAATTAAAGATTTTAGAAAAATTACGGATGTCGAAGGGTTTAGGAATCTTATTTGGAATGATGTAATATGTATGAAGGGTAAGTCGCTCCCAAGTGGAATTGATTCTTCTGACATTAGAAAGGCTGTAGAAAAAATAGTATTTGATAGAGCGAGAAATTTTTTGACTGGAGTAAGGAAAGAAGAGATTGGTGAAGAAATAGTAAATGCTCTGTTGTCGGAAAATATAATTACAGTTTGCGTAGATGATACAGTTCGTCTTAAATATGATATTTTTGAGGATATTTGTTTTGAGAGATTTATTGATAGTGAGTATGATAATTGCAAAGGTAATTATGATGATTTCTTTTTAAAGCTTGAAGAGTTGGAGCGATGCATTTATCGAAGATATCAGATATGGGTAGAAAACAAGCTGTTTACAAAGGGAAATCGGGAGAAATTTCTTTTCAAATTGTTAGATACTGATACAGTTCCAAACGATTGGAAAACACAAACTGTTGTAGGAATTGTAAAATCAAATTTTTGTGGAGAGTTCATAGAGGAGTACGAAGCTTCGATATCAGGAGATTTATTGTGGGAATTTGTAAGACTTGTAAATAATTTTGCATTTGAGACGACCATACTTAATCTTAAGTTCGAGAATGTATATTCAAAATTGAAGCCTATTGGAATGGGTAGACCATATTTGATTAATTTGATTTATAAGAATGGTATTCATAAAGAAACTACAAATGAAACTAGTATACAGAAACTATGTTGTGACTATTCCCAAGCTG
>ERZ1673737.201-NODE-201-length-85499-cov-5.786117_pt1 | contig 85499 bp, 65 predicted proteins | sample MGYA00580211_ERZ1673737 | MGnify/ENA primary metagenome ERZ1673737 (study PRJEB41218, sample SAMN15661789) | gut metagenome | host: Homo sapiens | place: Canada: London | collected 2015-08-20/2019-03-30 | study: EMG produced TPA metagenomics assembly of... | reverse complement strand
CCTCATCAGACAACTGAATATTCATCTCTTTTGCTGCATCGTCTACGACAGCTTCTATTTCTTCCGGATCAGACAGGTCCTGAGAGACGACAGCTTCTTTTACTGCACCTACCAGTTCCTCCGCCTGCTCTTTATCCCCGATAGCTTCACCCAGATCACTGGTGGTTACCAGTTCTTCTGTAGCCGCATCTGCATTCTCTGCCTTCAGGGTCTCGCCGGTCATATTACTGTAAGCTTCCATTGCACCTACCAGCGCCGCTGTTCCGGAGATATTAAACGGTCCAGCCACACGTACATCCGCATCGGTGACGCCTGCAGTTGCCAACGCATTCTGATACATACCTGTGGTACAGTAAGTGATATTACTGGTTGTCACTTTAATTCCATTTCCTTTATCCTTTTTTTCAATAAGAACAGAAGAAAGTGCTCTGGTTCCGATCACACTGGAATCCAGATAAGAATCCAGATATTTGTGTTCATCCGCATTCGTTACAGTAATTACCTGATAGCTGCTCAGATCCGCTTCATTAATCTCCAGCAGACTCAGTACTGTGGATTTTTCTGTTTCATTCAGATCCGCTCCCAGCGCCAGATACGGTGCATCAATCTGATCTGCTTTTGTACTCAGTGGTGACATCAGGCTTCCCATTACCGTTACCATCGCCAACATTCCCGCCATAACTTTCTTTATCTTCATCTCTGTTACCTCTCTTTTTCTTTATATACTTTCAGAATCTTTTCAGTCTTCTCCCGACTGATACTCCGTAGTATAACACACTTTCCTTCCATGATGCAGATATTCATAAATCTTTTCCTGTTCATTCATAAAATCTTCACAACTTCAACACGATTTTCTCACAATTCCCGGATATACTATAACCATAAAATAATTAATAGAAATTATTTTATAACTTTTCTTTTTCATATGTCGATGAAAATCGACACTCCTTCCTTTAAAAATAAAACTAAAACGTGTTGACCGGAATTTCCTCATTCTGGTCAACACGTTTTTACGTTACTTTTTATTTTGCACGTCCCAATACATTTGCCAGTTTCGCAAATTCTTCCAAAGACAATGCCTCTCCTCTCACCGATGGTGAAAATCCGCACTCTGCGATTGCAGCCTCTATTGTCTCTTTTTCAAAAGACAACCCCTCATAATTCTTCAGACCGTTTGCCAGCGTTTTTCTTCTCTGATTAAACGATGCCCGAATAATCTGAAACAACAGTTTTTCATCGTCTACCTGTACCGGTGTCTCAGCATGGCGGGTCAGACGAATCACCGCACTTCCCACTTTCGGTCTCGGCATAAAACAGTTCGGCGGAACATTGGCAACAATATAAGGTTTTGCATAGTACTGCACTGCCAGAGATAATGCACCGTAATCTTTCGTTCCCGGACCCACCTGCATACGATCCGCTACTTCTTTCTGTACCATGACAGTAATGGATTCTACAGGCACATGGCTTTCAAACAGACCCATAATGATCGGTGTCGTGATATAATATGGAAGATTTGCAACCACTTTGATCGGGCGGCCTCCATTTTTCTCTTCTGCCAGCTTTGCAATATTCACTTTCAGGATATCTTCATTGATCACCGTTACATTGTCATAATCACTCAGCGTATCCTCCAGGATCGGGATCAGACTTTTATCAATCTCCACCGCATATACCTCTCTGGCTGCATATGCCAGATACTGTGTCATCGTTCCCATACCCGGTCCGATCTCCAGAACAAAATCATCCTCTGTGATCTCCGCCGCACGGATAATTTTATCCAACACATGAGGATCGATCAGAAAGTTCTGTCCAAACTTTTTCTGAAATGTAAAGCCGTATTTGTTCAACACAGCAATGGTTGCCTGGGGATTGCCAAGATAAGGCTCTCTCTTACTCATAGTTCTTCCTTTCCTGTTGTTTTCCAAAACGTGTAAAAAGGGCATAGCTTTCTGTCGCCATGCCCCATGTTGTCATGCTCTTTTATAAATCAAAATCCTTTTCATAAAGAAGAATTCGACCGTCTGCATCTGTATGACGTTTGGAAAGTTTTCTTCCCAGCTTTACGCCACTTGCCTTACGGATCGCACCGTCTACCATCTCTTTTACTTTTCCGATAGTAATCGGTTCATCCTCTTTCTGGTTATCTCCGATCATGGTATACAGAGCAAGCACGCCCATCTCATCCATGCGGAAACCATTTTCTCTCGCATACGTTCTTGCAAATGTTACCAGCTCGTCATTGGTAAAGACCGGAATCGAAATAACGGTTTCGAATTTTTCTGCAAATTCCGGATAATCCGCCAGCATCTTACGCATATTTGCTTTATCATCTTCAATCAGAAGAATCATACTGTCTGTACGGAAATCCATCGCCTGAGAAAGTTTTTCGATCGTCTCCGGCGTCATAAAACTTGCTCTCTCGATCAGAAGAAAGCCTCCTGCCATCTTGCTGATAATTGTTGCCGGATCTTTTCTGTTAATATCCGATGCATCCAGATTTGCATACTTGACAGCTTTCAGTCCCAGTTCTTTGCAGATTGCTTTTACAAGCCCTTCACTCAGTCTGGTTTTTCCTGTTCCGTGACTTCCCATGATTGCGATATTTCCACGATGAGATGTTTTCTCACTGGCATATTCATATGCCCCGTGAATCGCATCCAGAATCTGATCATCCATGCCCGGCACTTTAGCAAAGTACGAAAACAGCTGTTTCTGTTCTGCCGTCAGACGTTCCGGTCTGGTATTGTTCAGGATCCTCTGGCGTTTTTCTTCAGGTGTCTCCCGTTCCAAAGTCATCTCGCTGATATCTGGCTGTATCTCTGCTTCTTCCAGCATCTTATCGATATGATCACCTTCCGGTTCCTCTGCCTCCGTTTCAGAACCTTCTTCCACAACAGATTCCTCTGTGGTATTCTCTTCTGTAATCGGTTCTGTCTTTTCTTCAAAAGCAATTTCTTCCTCAGATGCTGTCTCCGGTTCCGGATCCAGACTTGCAGACTGTTCTGCTTCTTCCTGTTCCCGGAGCTCATCCATACCGCTCAGAGCAGCTTTGAGCTCTTCTTCCAGATTAAATTCCTGTGTATCTCCCGGTGTCGCATGCCATGCATCCTGCTTTGTCACATCCGGAATCACTCTTGTCGCATCCAGATCTTCGATTTCCGGTTCTGTTTCCTCCGTTTCTTCCGGATATTCCATCTCAATCACCGGTGCTGCTTCTGATCCGGTAATATCTTCTTCTGTTTCCTGCTCTTCTGTCGATTCCGCCGAAGTTTCAGTTTCCGGTGCATCAGACGATGTTTCTTCTGCAAAATCCAGAGAAAGTCCGGAAAGACTTGCTTCAAAAGCTGCCATCGCTTCATCCGCCGCATCCGTCAGAGTTTCTGCCGGCTCTTCTTCCGTTACTGTCTCAACCGCTCCCTCAACCTTTTCTTCCAGTACATCACCGGCTGTATCTACTGTTTCTTCTGCAACTACTTCTTCCGGTTCACCGATGATTTCCTCTGCTGTTACTTCCTCCACAGCCGGTTCTTCCTCAGCTTTTTCTGCGGCATCCTCGCCTGCTTCTTTCGCCAGGGAAGACGAAGTCTCTGCAAATAATGCATCCAGATCCACTTCCTGAACACTGATGATTTCTTTATCCTCCGGTTTTTCCACCTTCGGTTTTTCCATCATTTCCAGTTCGTCCATCTCGGTTCTGCTCACTCCGGCAACTCCGCTGTCCGCAGAGATGATGCCTTCATTTACAGCTTCCGGCTCCAGATCCTGTACGTGATATTCTTCCATATTTTCTTCTTGTGCTTCAGGTTCCTGCGGAACTTCTGCTCCTGCTGCTCTTCCCAGTGCCTCAAAAGCATCTACTGCCTTGGTACGGTTAAAACCGGAAAGAATCTCCTGAAAACTTCTGGAAAGACGTTCCTGAAGTTTTTCGGTATCGATATGCGGAATCTCTGTTTCCGGTTTCACCGGCTCTTCCTCCGTCACCGGAGTTTCTTCCACGGTTGTTCCTGCAGATTCCTGCGGAATCTCTGCTGTTGCTGCCGCTTCTTCCTGGGCCTGTTCTTTTTCTTCTTCCACTTTCTGAAGACCCGCCATTGCAGCTGCTGACACACCCGGCAGAATTGTATTTTTTACTTCTTCTGTCAGTTTTGGTCCTGTTGTTGCTTTTGCAACCTTTCCTGCCGCCTTCGCTTTCTCATATTTTTCTTTCTGAGACGGTGACAGTGGCGTGTATGTCATCTTAAGTTCCATCGCTTTGGTTACATATTTGCCTTCACCAAACCACAGAACCAGATCATCACAGGTTTCAACACATTTCTTTTCCTGTCCTGCTTTTTTATACAGTTTTGCCAGTTCATATACCCAGCGTTCTGTGTATTCCCGCTCTTTATATTCCTCCAGAATCGCAATCTGATTTTCCAGAGGCGCTTTCTGTGCTTTGTAAATCTTATATTTCAGAATATATTTGGAAGTATCGTTGGAAGCGGTCTCCAGATATTCATTATAATATTTTACAGCATCATCATATAACCCCATCTTCAAAGCCAGTTCCACCTGACGGTACAGAATCATCTTGCCGATAGATGAACGTTTATGCGCCAGCTGCAGCATCTGCATACTCTTTTCCAGTTCACCATTCACTTCGTAGATATCTGCTACCATACACAAGGTCCGCACACTCTTCACTCTACGCCAGTCGATAGAATCCGCTACCGTAAGAGCCCCTTCATAATCCTGTGCATCCACAAGTCTGTTGATTTCCTCCAATTTCAAATGGTATTCTGTCTTATCCACTGTACTCACCTCTGCTTTTTCTATCAAATTTATAACTGTCTGATACTTTCACAGTTATCTGTTTTCAGTTGTTTATACCCGTAACTGTTAAAGTACTGAACAGTTACCCATAATTGTTCTAAGTGTACCATACTGCCTGTTTCTTGTCAAAATATAACTGTCCTCTGACCGAGACAGTTATTGATAAAATGATGTGTATGAACAAACAAAGGGATGCCGCCCTCCGACAACACCCCTCTTATGTATACGGGAGTCAGTCCCCCTTTTGGTTCTTCTGTCACCCGATTCTCAGTTTAAACTTCTGAATTTCTTTTTCACTGGTCACACGCTCAATCTCTGCGCCCAGACTCTTCAGTTTTCCTTCAAAATCCTCATATCCACGCTGGATATATACGATATCATCCACAATTGTAATACCCTCTGCAGCCAGTCCGGCAATTACCAGTGCCGCGCCTGCACGAAGATCCGGTGCACTGACTCTTGCGCCTGTCAGTTTGTCCACACCATCAATGATGGCTGTATTACCTTCCACTTTTACACAGGCACCCATACGAGTCAGCTCGTCCGCATATTTGAAACGGTTCTCAAAAATGCTTTCCGTAACAATGCTGGTTCCTGATGCCAGAGCCAGTGTTACTGCGATCTGTGGCTGCATATCCGTAGGATATCCCGGATACGGTAAGGTTTTTACATGCGTTCTGCGCAGTTTCTTTGCAGAGATCACGCGTACTGCATCATCAAATTCTTCCACTTCACATCCGATTTCTTCTAATTTGGCTGTAATCGCTTCCAGATGTTTCGGAATTACATTTTTGATCAGAATATCGCCGCGTGTTGCCGCTGCAGCGAACATATAGGTTCCTGCCTCGATCATATCCGGCACAATCGAATAATTTGTACTGTGCAGCATCTCCACACCTCGGATACGGATCACATCCGTACCGGCACCCTTGATATTGGCACCCATGCTGTTCAGGAAGTTTGCTGTATCTACAACGTGTGGCTCTTTTGCCGCATTTTCAATAATGGTATTTCCTTTTGCCATAGATGCTGCCATCATAATATTAATGGTTGCACCTACCGATACAGTATCCATGAAAATATGAGTTCCATGAAGTCCGTCCGGTGCAGATGCCACGATGGCACCGTGTTTGATATCGACGGTTGCACCCAGTGCACGGAAGCCTTTCAGATGCAGGTCAATCGGGCGGCTTCCGATGTTACAGCCACCCGGCAGAGGTACTTCTGCTTTTTTATATTTTCCTAGAAGCGCACCCAACAGATAATAGGATGCACGGATTTTCTTAATATATTCGTAATCTACACTGATATCACCGATAGTGGAACCGTTGATCACTGCAGTGTGACGGTCTACCCGCTCCACTTTTGCTCCGATTCCTCCGATGGCCTCTAAAAGTACATTTATATCATTGACATCCGGAAGGTTTTCCAGCCGGACGGTATCATCTGTCATAATAGCGGCTGCAAGAATCGCAAGTGCTGCATTCTTCGCTCCACCAATCTCTACTTCACCAACTAACGGGTTTCCACCCTTAATAATATACTGATCCATAGTTCACCTCTATGTTTATATTCAGCCAATACAAGTCCCGATAATCCCTCTCATTGATTTTTATGTTATAACAAATCAATGCTTTTGTAAATAAATTTTAAAGATTTCTTATCTTTTTATTCATATTGTCCACTGAATTTTTCAAATAATTTTACAGAATATCGTGACTATTCAGCATCTTCACTGTTTAGTTCCAGACTGTCTACAATACTCTGTAAAGTCTCCTCTAAATTTTTGTTTTCCTCATCAATTGTGATATCTGCATATTTTTCATACAATACCACACGTTCTTCATATAAATCTTTTAATGTCTGTCCGTCCCGTAAAACCACTCCACGGTTTTTCAGGTTGCCCAGCCGTTTCCTCAGAGCTTTGTAGGACAATTTCAGATAAATGACCGTGGCAATCTCTCCAAGATGCTCCATAGCTTCTCTTCCGTACACCACGCTGCCTCCTGTGGCAATTACTGTGCGATTCGCTTCAATAGAAGCGTTTACTTGATTTTCAATTGCAATAAAGCCTTCGATACCCTCTTCACTGATAATTTCTTTTAATAATCTCTTTTCCTGCTTCTGAATCAGAAGGTCTGCATCTACAAACTGATAACCTAACTCTTTTGCAAGTATTACACCAATTGTACTTTTCCCAACTCCGGGCATTCCAATTAACACTATATTCTTCATATCTCTCATCCTTATCGCAGCTTACCATTTTATCATATTATCTTAGTTAATACAAGTTTTTATTCCTGTTTGTTATTCGAGAACAAACAACGTGTTACTGTAACAACAATGTGCCTTGGCACATTATTTTCATCATACCACAATTTTCCATGTAAGGGAACTTAAAACTCACGAATAAAGGATTCTACTACATCCGAATGTTCTTCATTTCTCCAGACCAGCAGCACATCGGTGATCAGTTCCTTTTCTGCGATCGGAATCGGACAGATCTTTTCCGACTGTCCTCTCATGGAAGCCGGAAGAATCGCTGTTCCCAATCCACTGGCTGCCAGACTCATGGCTGTTCTGGCATCCTCGCATTCATAATAAACATCACAGGAAAGACCATGTTTTTCAAAAATGGACAACACATACTTTCTGTGACGCTTGGAAAGGATCAGATGATGTCCGGCCAGTTCTTCCAGTGTCAGTTCCCGAAGACCTTCTTCTTCCTGTCCCTGCGGAACCATAGCCATTAATTGTTCCTGTCGCAGTAGTTTGGAACAGAACCCGTTTAAGGCGATCGGCGTACGAAGTGTAGTCACATCAAGGATTCCGTTTTCCAGTTCATCTTTCAGTGTAAAGGTAGATCCGTCATGGATCACAAAACGAATATCCGGATGATGGCTGGTGTACTTTACCAGATATTTTGCCATCATATTCACCGTGGATGGCGTCACACCAAGATGGATCGTCGTTGCCTGGCTGACTTTGATCACTTCTCTTTTCGTAATATCCGTCATGGTCAGAAGACTTTCTGCCCGCACATACAGTGCTTTTCCAGCCTCTGTCAATCGGATATGTTTACTTCCCCGCGCAAACAGGCGTACCTGCAGTTCTTCTTCCAGCATTTTCATCTGGTAACTAAGCGGCGGCTGTGTCATATGCAGGGCTCTGGCCGCACCGCTGATAGTTCCCTCATCTACAATTGCACGAAAATATTCCAGCTGTTTGATCTCCATAGTTTCCTCCGTTTTCCTTTCTCATATCTATATAGAAATTATTTTTTATTTATATAAAAACAATATTTTTCATATATTATAATCTGTGCTACACTAAAAGCGCAACAGCAATTTACCTAAATTTTACACAGATGCATGACGGTAGCACAACGCATATACCTGCATCATCTACCTCATACACAAAGGAGTTTTATCATGAAACAGATTGACTTTGAACATGGGAAAATCACCGATAATATCTTGCGGGCTTCCATTCCGATGCTTGTGGCGGAGGTTTTAAGCCTGCTCTACAATATTGTGGACCGAATCTATATTGCAAGGATCCCGGATGTGGGAACCACAGCGCTTGGAGCTGTCGGGCTGTGTTTTCCGATCATTACGATTATTCTTGCTTTCAGTAACCTCTTCGGTTCCGGCGGTGCGCCGCTTTTTTCGATCGAGCGTGGAAGAAAAGATACGAAAGAGGCTTCGATGATCATGAATACCTCATTCTTTCTGATCTGTGTCTGTGCCCTGCTTCTGATGGCTGTCGGTATGATCTTTGCGAAACCGATTCTGCTTCTGTTCGGAAGTTCGGAAAACGGACTGATCTACGCGTATCCTTATCTGATGATCTATCTGCTCGGAACTTTTCCTTCTATGGTTTCTACCGGTATGAATCCATTTATCAATGCGCAGGGATACGCCACCACAGGGATGTTCTCTGTAGCGATCGGTGCAATTGCCAACCTGATCCTGGATCCGGTTTTTATCTTTGTGTTCGGACTCGGTATCCGCGGTGCGGCGATCGCTACGGTGTTATCACAGATTCTTTCTGCAGCGTTTGTCCTGTATTTTCTGCGGAAAAAGACCGAATTGAAAGTCCGTCTTCTGTCCGGAGAAGAGATCCGTGACTGTGGAAGGCGGGCAAAAAATATTATCAGCCTCGGAACCGCAGGTTTTATCATGCAGCTTACCAACAGTCTGGTGACGATCTGCTGCAACAATGTACTTTCGGTCACCGGAGGCGATCTGTATATCTCCGTGATGACGATCGTATCGAGTATCCGACAGATCATCGATACACCGATCCATGCCATTACCGAAGGTTCCTCTCCGGTCATCAGTTATAACTATGGCGCACGCCGGCCTAAGAGAGTGTTCCAGTCCTGGCTCACCATGAGCGTGATGGCGATTCTGTATACACTGCTCGCCTGGGGCGTGATCCTGTTTGCACCGCGTTTCCTGATCGGTATCTTCAGTTCCGACCAGGCGCTGATCACCGATGCGATCCCGGCACTGAAACTGTACTTCGGAGCCTTTGTTTTTCAGGCACTCCAGTATGTGGGACAGACGATGTTCAAGTCACTGGGCAAGAAAAAATTCGCGATTTTCTTCTCTCTGCTTCGCAAGGTCATCATCGTGGTTCCGCTTACCTACATCCTTCCGTATCTGTTCCATATGGGAAGTGACGGTGTCTTCCTCGCAGAACCGGTATCCAATGTGCTTGGCGGAAGCGCCTGCTTCATCGTGATGCTGTGTACGGTAATGCCGGAGCTGAAACGAATGGCAAAGGAAAATTCTGATTGCTAGTTTACATAATTTTAATTTCAGATATCATTGCAGATCCACAGCAAGATTCATACGCCACCGCAAACATCTGCAATATAATCTTGGTTTCTTTACTCCATAAAAAAACTTCAGCAGACATAATAGCTTTCTTCTGTCTGCTGAAGTTTTTTATTTTTTATTCAAATCTTCTTATTTCTGTTTCTGAACATCCGCTGCTCTCTCTTCTTCTCGGAGCCGTTCCAGTTTCTCCTTCACCGTAGGATACCGCTCCAGATCGGTATGGGGAAGTGCCTGTGCTGCCACCATTGTATTCAAAAAATCTTCTACCGCTGCGAACTGGATATACACCATTTTCTCCAGGATCTCCTCCACTTTTTTTGCCACACCGCAATCCAGCAGTGCACATACCGCACCTTCCAGGGAAGAATTGCCCGCATGGATGATCCGGTCCCGTTCCATGTCCGGGTACATGCCGATAGCGATCGCGGATTCTTTGGACACGTGTTTTCCAAAAGCGCCCGCCACATAGAATCCTTCCAGTTCCGAAAGTTCGATCCCGGACTCCCGCAGCATGATCGCCACCATCGTGTATGCCGCCGCTTTTGTCCGGATAAATTCTTCGATGTCACTCTGGTAAAAATACAGCTCCGGTGCATAGTTCACCGCCAGCATCCCGTCTTTCTCCACGATCCACCGGCTTTTCTCCGGCTGTAAGATCCCCCGGATATCGATCCATCCATGCAAAAACAATTCCGCCAGAAGATCCACAATCCCGGATCCGCAGATTCCTTTCGCCGTTGCCTCCTCGATCACGTGGCAGTGCAGTTCTCCATCTTCCATTTTTACCCGATCCACCGCGCCTTCCATCGCGCGCATGCCCGTCTTTACCACACCGCCTTCCAGTGCAGGTCCCGCAGCTCCCGCACCGCATAACAGAAAATCCCGGTTCCCCAATACGAGTTCTCCGTTCGTTCCGATATCGAAAAAAGCGTTGATCTTCTCTTTTTTATAGATTCCCGTAGCCACCATGCCGCTGATGATATCGCCGCCCAGGTAATTGGACTTTGCCGGATAAATGTAAACATATCCCTTCACCGGCAGTTCCAGATCTTTTGCCGGGAGAAATCCGGGCTGGTCTGCGTGCACCGCATACGGAGTGTGGAAGACACAGAACGCATCCATCCCAAGCAGAAAATGAATCATCGTTGTATTGCCCCCGATTGCCATCGCGATACAGCTGTTTTCCGGTAACTGCTGCTGTGCTTCCAGTTCTCTCACACAGGTGGTAATGCTGGTTACCGCTGCTTTTCGAAGGATCTCCAGCGTTCCACGGTCTTCCTGACAGTGAAAGATTCTGGTCAGAATGTCCGTTCCATAGGGAATCTGCCCGTTGAACGTGCTGGTTTCGCCTAGGATCTTTCCTGTCGCGCAGTCCACCAGACGGGCAACCACGGTGGTGCTTCCCAGATCCACCGCCACACCGTAATGTAACCCAGTGGTATCTCCCGCTTCCAGATCCACGCCATGCCACGTCTGACCGTCCCACGCCAGCGACACGGTCACTTTCCACTCTGCCTCTTCGCACAGCGGATATAGTTTTCGCAGTACCCGCAGGCTTACTTTTGCCTCAATCCCCTGTTCCTTTAATCCGTCCTGGATCCTTCTCTGATCGGACCGGTTATCGTCCTCGGTCGGAGCCTGAAGTTCCAGATATATTTTTTTACTGATTCCGTCCATGATTATTCCTCTTTTTCTATTGCGTTGCTTCTATTATACTTCTTTCTTCCCAAATAACCAAGTTATGGATTGCGTCGGAGATCCAATTAACGTATACTTAATTTTATATAAGAACATACTTTCTGGTAACAGATGCGGATATCCGCAGAAAGGAGGACATTCATGGATCGCATCATTTTTCATATCGATGTCAATTCCGCATATCTGAGCTGGAGCGCAATTGATCTCTTACAGGCAAATCCGGACAGCGTGGATATCCGGACGATTCCCGCGATCATCGGCGGCAACCGGAAGACCCGCCATGGGATCGTTCTGGCAAAGTCTCTGTCAGCGAAAAATATTTACCATATTCATACTGCGGAACCGGTGGCAAATGCTCTGAAAAAATGTCCGACGCTCACCATCATTCCTCCTGACCACGACTCTTACAGCCGCCACAGCAAACAGTTTGTCGGTTTTCTCCGCTCACTGACATCGGAGATTGAACAGGTCAGCGTGGATGAATGTTATCTGGACTATACCACAATTGCCTCCCGCTTCTCCTCACCCGAAGAAGGTGCCGCCTATATCCGCAACTATATTTACAGCCATTTTGGTTTTACGGTCAATGTGGGGATCTCTTCCAATAAGGTGCTGGCAAAGATGGCTTCTGATTTTGAAAAGCCGAACAAGACGCACACACTTTTCCCTGATGAGATTCAGAAGAAAATGTGGCCACTTCCGATCAGCAGTCTGTTCATGGCAGGACATGCTTCCGTAGCTGTCCTGCAGAAACTGGATATCCATACGATTGGCGATCTGGCTCGGATGGATCCGGCGATTCTCAGCCTGCATCTGAAAAGCCACGGAAAAATGCTGTGGGAATATGCAAACGGAATCGATAATTCCAGCATCGAAAGCGAACCGTCTCAGGCAAAAGGGATCGGCAATTCCACCACCCTCGCCAGTGATCTTACGACCGCGCAGGAAGCGTACTCTATTCTTCTGCAGCTTTCCACCAAGGTAGGGCACCGTCTCGAAAAAGCCGGTCAGTCTGCCAATAACCTGTGCGTGGAGATCAAATACGCGACATTTGACAAATACACCCGTCAGATGCCGCTTTCCTCCCCGACGCAGGATGGGAAAAAGCTGTACCACGCAGCCTGTCATCTTTTTGATACACTCTGGAACGGAAACCCGATCCGTTTACTGGGAATCCGCGCCGGAAAACTGACGGATGCTGATGAACCGGTACAGCTCGATCTGTTCAGTTATGACCCGAAAGCGATTGAAAAAGAACAGAAGATGGAACGGGCGATGGATAAGATCCGGGAAAAGTTTGGGAAAGATCTGATTCAGAAGGGAATCCATTAAATATGCAAATCACCTTGCGAAATTCTGCCGGCTGAATAGTTATATTTTTCTACATGCAGAAATCCCCGTAGCGGATATTTAACGTCCACTGCGGGGATTTTCTGTTGTTTATTGTTTGAACATTACTTATTACTTGCGTTTGAAAATTAGCAGATACCCTGTGCTAACATAGCATCAGCAACTTTTTCGAATCCGGCAATGTTGGCACCTACTACATAGTTGCCTTCGAATCCATAACGTTTTGCTGCATCATCCATGTTGTGGGTGATGTTGATCATGATGTTTTTCAGTTTTGCATCTACTTCTTCGAATGTCCAGCTCAGTCTCTCGCTGTTCTGAGACATTTCCAGTGCGGATGTTGCTACACCACCGGCATTTGCTGCTTTACCAGGAGCAAAGATTACATTGTTTGCCTGCAGATACTGGGTAGCTTCCAGAGTGGTAGGCATGTTAGCACCTTCGCATACAGCGATGGTTCCGTTTGCTACCAGCTGTTTTGCGTCTTCCAGATGCAGTTCGTTCTGTGTTGCACATGGCAGTGCCAGATCAGCTTTGATCTGCCATACACCTCTTCCTTCATGGTATTCAGCGTTTGTGCGAACTTTTACATACTCTGTCAGTCTTGCTCTCTTCACTTCTTTGATTTCTTTCAGAAGTGCTACATCGATTCCGTCCGGATCGTAAACCCAACCGGTAGAATCAGAACAGGTCAGAACTTTTACACCCAGCTGCTGTGCTTTCTGGATTGCGTAGATTGCTACGTTACCTGCACCGGATACAACTGCAGTCTTTCCTGCGATGTCGATACCATTTAATTTTAACAGTTCCTGTGTCAGGTACAGCAGACCATAACCGGTAGCTTCTGTTCTTGCCAGAGATCCACCATAGGTCAGTCCTTTACCTGTCAGAACTCCTTCGTATACGTTTCTCAGTCTCTTGTACTGACCAAACATGTAACCGATCTCTCTTGCGCCGGTTCCGATATCACCAGCCGGTACGTCTGTATCTGCGCCGATGTGTTTGCTCAGCTCTGTCATAAAGCTCTGGCAGAATTTCATGATTTCACGATCAGATTTTCCTTTCGGATCGAAATCAGAACCACCTTTACCACCACCGATTGGCAGTCCAGTCAGGGAGTTTTTGAAGATCTGCTCAAATCCCAGGAATTTGATGATACCCAGGTTTACTGATGGATGCAGACGAAGACCTCCTTTGTAAGGTCCGATTGCACTGTTGAACTGTACACGATATCCTTTGTTTACATGTGCCTGGCCCTGATCATCTACCCACGGTACACGGAACATAATAACTCTTTCAGGCTCAACGATACGCTCCAGCAAAGCTTCTTTTCTGTACTTTTCTTCATTTGCATCAATTACCGGACGCAGAGAATCCAGTACTTCTTTGACAGCCTGGTGGAATTCTGGTTCGTTAGGATTTTTAGCCACAACGTTTTCATATACTTCATCTACATAAGACATGTTACACGTTCCTCCTTAGAATTTGCTCATTGCTTTTTGAATACGCAGACATTATAGCATGGTAAAGTGTTAAACACAAGAAAAAATTTTCGTTTTTTCGACCTATTTCCTACTTTTTCGCTTGGATTTACGTTTTCTCACACTGTACCCGAAAGTACCGAGCTGCTTTCCTACACCATAGTACGTTCCATGGGAATACACCATCGGGTGTGCGCTGTTCAGATCAAACCGGCCATTTTCATCCATATAATCTTCGTCTGCATGAACAGCAACTACCTGTGCAAGAAACATGTGATGGGAACCAAGCTTCTCTGTTTTTACGACCTTACACTCGATATTCACCGGTGACTCCCCGATCATTCCACAGTTCACCTGGGAGGCTTCCACACAGGTCAGTTTCATCTCTTTGAATTTGTCCACGTCTTTTCCGGAACGGACACCGCAGTAATCGGTCGCATACGTAAGTGCTTCCGTAGTCAGATTGATCACAAAAACACCGCTCTCTTCGATCATATGATACGAATAGCGCTCCGGCCGCACCGAAATGGATACCATCGGCGGGTTGGTACACACCGTACCTGCCCACGCTACGGTAATGATATTGTCTTTTCCTTCGTTATCCCGCACCGAGACCATAACCGCCGGAAGCGGGTACAGCATGTTGCCGGGTTTCCACTGTTGTTTCGCCATATATTTTTCCTTTACTGCTGTAATGCATTCATAAACTTCGGAATCAGCTGTTTCTTTCTCGATACCACACCTTCCAGACGACAGGAACTGTCTTCCACTTTCTCTCCGAATGCCTCATATACCAGTCCATCCGATCCCTCTCCGTAACACAGAAGTTCCGTGGACTCCTTGATGATGCTGGTCAGCATGAAGAACACCATCTTGATTCCATGTTTGCCACATTCTTTTTCCATATACGGCATCAGGCGGTCTTTGACCGTCTGCAGTTCTTCCTCGGACATGAAGCTGATCTGTCCCACACCGAATGCCAGGTCATCCACAATAAATTTCTTATAATCCTGATAAAAGATTTCTTCCGGTGTCTTACTGCTCAGATTGCTTCCGGCACGGAACATTTTATTGGCAAAGCTTTCAATCTCGATCTTGGCGATCTTTGCCAGTTCCTGCGCTGCCTCTTTATCACGTTCCGTACAGGTCGGCGAGCGGAACATCAGCGTATCGGACAGGATCGCCGCACACAGAAGTCCGGCGATATTTTCCGGGATCTCCAGGTATTTTTCCGCGTAGATCTCATACATGATAGTTGCGGTACAGCCTACCGGCTGGTTGCGGAACATGATCGGCTGGAAAGTCTCCAGTGAACCGATTCTGTGATGATCTAGAATCTCCAGGATCTCTGCCTCTTCGATATTATCGACCGCCTGGGATCTCTCGTTATGGTCAACCAGAATCAGCTGTTTTTTCTTGATACTCATGAAGTTTCGACGGGAAACGGTACCGATGTATTTTCCACGGGTATTGACCACCGGGAATGCACGGTAACGGGTTTTCGTCATAATGTCTTTGATCTTGTCGGTAAAATCATCGCTCCGGAAGATCACCAGATTATCTTTTTTCATAAAATACTTGATCGGAATACTCTGGTGGATCAGACGGGCCACGGTAAAGGAATCGTACGGTGTGGAAATAATCACCTGATTTCTCTCCTCTGCCAGTTTCTGGATCGTTTTTCCGACTTTGGCTCCCAGACATACGATCAGACAGCTTGCATTGGCTTCGATGGCACACAGCTGATCCTCCGCACGGTTTCCGAGAATGACCAGATCGTCCTCATCGATAAAACTCTCCATCGTATCCGGCTGGGACAATCCCATGACCACTTTTCCTTTGATAAAGTATCCATGTTCATTACCCACGATGATCTGTCCATCCACAGTATCCGCAATGCTCCGGTACTGTGTGCGTGCCTGAGCCAGCAATGTATTGTCATACGCATCCATATAGGATTTTGCGATATCTCCGGTGGTGATCAGACCTTCCACTTTTCCGTCTTTGTCCGTGATCGGCAGGGTTACCGCGTTATGCTCCTGCATCAGTTTCCATGCCCGTTTGACAGACATGCTGTTTGCCGCTCCCGGAGTCTCATGGAGTTCCATATCCTTTACCTGTGTTCCCACATCCGGCAGATAACCGGGGGCCGGCACATGAAAATATTTCAGTACAAATTCTGTTTCTTCGTTGATCTGTCCGGCTCTCTTCGCCACATACGTTCCCTTGGTTGTTCGATTCTTGATGTCGGCATATGCGATCGCAGAACAGATGGAATCCGTGTCCGGATTCTTGTGTCCGATGACATAAACTTTATTATCTTTTCTCACAAATAATCCCCTAACTGTTGTTCCCGGCATCTGTCAGACAACTCTTCTGCCTTCTGCCGGAATCTGCTTGGTCTATAATTTCTGATTTTTATCTTAGCATACTTAAAAAAAATCAGCAAACAGATTTGTTATCTTTCTATGTACTATTCCCCGTACATACAACCGGTATGTGCCGGAATCTTTCTATTTTCTGTTGCCAGATTCCGGGAAACAACGCTATAATAATAGAAACAGCAGATTCGTGCAAAGAAAGGATGAATATACTATGGCAGAAGAAGAAAAAGTAACAGCGGTTGCCGAAGAGGCAACTTCCATGGCAGATTATGAAAAGGAGCTGGAGGCTTCTTTTAAAAAGCTCGAAGAGGGCGATATGATCACCGGTACGGTGATCGCTGTAGACGAAGAAGAGATCACACTGGATCTTCGCTATTACACCGAAGGAATCATCAAGGTTTCCGATTACAGCAGAGAGCCTGGTTTTATGGTAAAAGAAGCGGTTCATGTGGGCGATGAAGTTACAGCCACCGTGATCGGCAGAGACAACCGCCGCGGCTGCATCCTGTTATCCCGCGTGGAAGCTAACGATGTGCTGGCATGGGACAAACTTCGTCAGTTAAAAGAAGACAAAACCGTGCTGAACGTTACCGTAAAAGGCATCGTCAGTACAGGTGTCATCGCATATGTAGAAGGAATCCGTGGATTTATCCCGGCTTCCAAACTTTCCCTGAATTACGTGGAAGATCTGAACGAATACCTGAACAAGGAGATACAGGTACAGGTTTTTGATGTCGAAGAAGAGGACAACCGTCTGATCCTCTCCGCAAGAGAACTTCTGAGAGAAAAAGCGGAGGAAGAAAGACGCGCAAAAGTATCCAATGTGGAAGTAGGTCTTGTGACAGAGGGTACGGTAGAAAGCCTGCAGCCATACGGCGCTTTCGTCAATCTCGGAAACGGTCTCTCCGGTCTGGTTCATATCTCTCAGATCAGTGAAAAAAGAATCAAACATCCGTCCGCAGTTCTGGCAGTCGGCGATAAAGTGAAAGTGAAAGTCATCGCTGTGAAAGACGGAAAGCTGAGCCTCAGCATGAAAGCACTGCAGGATGTGGCTGCACAGGAGATCGAGGAAGAGGTTTATGAACTTCCGGAGACAGAAGAAGCTACGACTACACTGGGATCTCTGTTTGCCAATATCAAATTATCATAGGTTCTGTAAACTCTTATAACAGATATCTGAACGTATCATCCCGTGAATTCCCGGGGAAACTGTTTCCCGGTGAAATTCACGGGATTTTTGATTTCTTAATTTTTTATAATTTTTTAAAAAAGTAGTTGTATTTTCCCTACAAAGTGTATATTATAATATCACAACGTAGTTTTAAGAACTACATATCACAGTTTTTAATTTTATTTAGGATAGGAGTTGATCATATGACATTTAAATTAAAAGATCCCGGAAGTGCAATTACTCATTTTATTGGTATGATAATGGCTTTGCTTGCAACCATCCCGCTGTTAGTTAAGGCAGCCAGAGAACCTGACTGGTTACACCTGATCGCATTGTCGGTGTTTGCGCTAAGCATGTTTCTTTTATATACCGCAAGTACCACCTACCATTCACTGGATATCAATGCGAAGGTAAACCGGCGGCTTCAGAAAGTGGATCATATGATGATCTTCGTTCTGATTGCAGGAAGTTACACACCGATCTGCCTGATCGCACTGAAAGGTCACACCGGCAGACTGTTATGTATTCTGGTATGGAGCGTGGCACTGGTTGGCATCATCGTGAAAGCCTGCTGGATCACCTGCCCGAAGTGGTTTTCTTCTGTGATCTACATCGGCATGGGATGGCTGTGTGTGCTGGCATTTTCCCAGATTTTTCATGCACTGTCCAAACCGGCATTCGGATGGCTTCTCGCAGGAGGTATTATCTACACGATCGGCGGTATTATCTATGCACTGAAAGTACCTATTTTTAACGCGAAACATAAAAACTTCGGTTCCCATGAGATTTTCCACCTGTTCGTGATGGGCGGAAGCGCATGCCATTTTGTGACGATGTTTTTACTCGCGTGACGCTCTGGCGTTTGTCAAGTTTTTTGTGTAAGTTTCAAAGAACAAATTTATGAGGGGAGGGAAACCTCCCCTTAATTTATTTCTTCCACACTCCGTAAAAATTTATCGTTTTCACATAGAATCAACAATTCCATTCCGTAAGTCATTTTCCAATTCTTTGAGTACATACGTTTCTCGTTTTGTCCAAACATTAGTATCAATACAATTTATATTAGCTCTAATAGCAACGTTAACATCTACAAAGACAGGTGTCATATCCAATTCACGTTCATAATAATCTAAATTTCTCTCAACATTTTCATTCTCAACAGAACATAAATAGTATCGTGAAATCATCTGAAAATAACAGGAGAGATTAAATTTATCTCTGGAAAGTTCTGTCACAACATAGAGAAGTTCCCCCATTTTGTGTATTTTTTTCCCAACCTCCTCTCCATATTCCCGTAAAAGAGTTTGATAATCATTTTCACCACTCTCTTGCCCACCACCCGGAAACTTATAATCTCCTTTTGCCGTTTTGAGAAGAAGTACTCTCCCATTTTTCATAGTAATTCCTTTAATTGCTGTTCGTGTAATAACAGGGGAATTCTTTGCAAAGCTAATCTTTTCACTGCTCAAATCTAGTGTACGCATTCTTTCTTCCTCCTCGTATAAAATAAGTGTCCGGTAACACATTGACCAATTATCATTGCTTTACTCATACTGCACCTGACACTTACTCTTTTTTATTTCGCTTTTATATTCATTTTATTTCAAACAATCTTGCACAGGTAACCTGCGGCATTGTCACCTGTAACTTTCCATTTCCAACTGCATACTTGCAATCTCCGTTTGACGGATAAATCACTTTGACATCTGCACCCGTAATTCCTGCTTCCGCCAGTGGAATCTCTGCTTTATCAGTTTTTGGTGTAAATACAGCCAGATAACTCTTTCCTTCTGCCTTGATCGCATATGCCAGCGCATCATCTCTGGTATCTGTAAAGCCAAGTGGAAATACAGGAACACCCTTTTTCACATCATCACGGATTTCTTTATATAAGGATATTCCTTCCCGCATCAGTTCCAGGCTTTCTTTTCCCATATCCCATACCATACCGCTCATGTATGGACGAAGAAGCAGTCCATTTACCATATTGTAGATGACATGTTCCCGTTCATCTTTATAGGGATATACCCACATGCCTGCCTGTTCCGGTGTCACGGCACTTGCCACGTTGGATGCAATATAGGAGTTATAAATATAATCCGTCTGGTCGCTTGTGGACTGAAGACTCAGCAGTTTCAGCATGCCGTAATCCATACGCTGTCCGCCGGAGCCACAGTTTTCGATCACCAGATCCGGATGTTTGCGGAAGATTTCCTGATACCATTCGTACAGATACAGATAATGCTCCCGGATCGCATCCGCACAGCTGTCGGAATGCAGATCACTTCCGTATCCCATCGTCACGTTATAATCCACCTTGAAATATCCAACACCGTAATCTTCGATCAGACGATCTACCACATCCATGCAGTATTTGCGTACTTCCGAATTTCTGAAGTCCAGAAGGTATCGTTTGTTATCGATGTGGCGTTTTCCGTGGCGGCAGATAAACCAGTCATCCGGCAGTTTGTTTGCCAGTTCACACGCCACACCCATGACCTCGATCTCCAGCCACAGTCCCATTACCATGCCTTTTTCTTTCGCGTAATCGCACACTGCTTTCAGCGTGTTCGGGAAACGTTCCGGGGATTCTTTCCACTCACCGACGCGGTCCCACCAGAACCCTTTGTCATACCAGCCGCAGTCCAGACAATAGTATTCACAGCCCATTTCTGCCGCTTTATCAATAATCGCCTTCTCTTTCTCTTCTGTAGGATCTCCCATCAGACAGTTCATGTAGTCGTTAAATACAACGTTTAATTTTTCATCATCCTCGTTCGGTCGGCGGATCTTTCTCCGGTATCCGGTCAGTTCCGCCATCGCCTCGTTGACCCCACCGTCTGCCACACCGAAACCTGCCGGTACCGTGGTAAAGGTATCACCCGGTTTCAGATTTTTCCACCAGCCGTGTTCCGCCTCTGTCGCGCCGGAAAGTGCCACATACAGCCGCTCTCCGGTACTTGGACCGTATTCGATCAGCCACTGGCCGGAATGTTCTATCTGGAAGAAATACGTCTCTTTGCACTCGGTATCCTCACAGATTCCCATCGGCAGATACTCACAGGTGGACCAGGAACTGTGTCCTCCATAACAATAGCGGTTCATGCCGAATCCCGGCGTATTGAATCCGTTGATCGCCATGCCGCTCAGATTAATCTCCCGGCAGTCATTTTTTCTCCACTGGCTCTCACAGTCCCAGCTGTTGTGCGGCGTATACACGCTGGTTTTTTCAAAATACGGTTTTTCCCCGCTCTGGCAGAGTCCCTGATAGATAAAGGAAGAAACATATTCCAGACCGATGGCTTCAGTTCCCTCATTTTTCAGAACTGTCCATACCTGCACTGCTGCAACACCGGTAAAAAACTGCATATGGTACTCTGCTTTTACACCATATTCCGTTGCTGTGTGAATCACCAGTTCTTTTCCTTTTTCATTTTCCACGATCTCATGTCTCTGATAGGTAAAATCTGTGGCTCCGCCGCTGACATTGTGCTTATACGCATGCATCCCGCGGCTGCCCCGTCCGGTCATCTGTACTTCAATGATCGGATAAAAATCTTCCGCTTCCCGTTTTCTTTCCCTTACATCCGCCCGTCCTGCCGGATCAAACTGTTTCAGTTCCACTACTCCGTTATCCCGGATCTCAAAAATTACTTTTAATTTTCCCTCTTCGATACGAATTTCTTTTTCCATAGTTTTACTTCTCCTTTTTCCCCATACATTTTTATAAAACAAGTCCATGTCTTTTGCAGACACAGGCTTTCACTCGTTGTATACATAAAGAAAGACTGTACCAGAATTTTAGTTCTCAGGTACAGTCCTATTATACTACTTGTCTTTTTGATATGAAAATCGTTTTTTGTTGTATTTTTATTGTCTGATCTTAGGTGAATTTCACCGGGTTAAATCCTGAAACTGCCTGTTCCCAGCTGGTTTTTTTAATCAGTGGAAGGGCAAATTTTGTATATGTCATATACTGTTTTGTGTCCATGTATTTGAACACATCATATGCCTGTTTTTTACTGTCTGCAGTTTCTGTCGATCCGGGCTTACATGTCCATAATCCAAGATGAAATCCCTGCTGTGTTTCTGCACTGTGATCTACCTGTCGATGTACAACAAAAGAATCCACCATGTCATTTGCCTCTGCAAGATAATAACCGTACGCAATCGCTGCAGCCTGAATATCCTGTCTGTCATTCCCGTTTGTAACAGATGTAAATCCACATTCTGACAGAATAATCCTTTTACCTGCACCATAATTTTTCTTTACATATTCCGTAAAATATGAAAGATTGGCCATGGTAATAATCGGTGAATTTTCACTGTCAATTACATCCAGTGTCCGATTCCAGAAATCTGACTGTAATTCCGGTGCCGGATATGGATGAAATGCGATCATCCAGTCTGAAATACCTTTCTGATTCATCAGCTGCGCAAAACGATCCAACACACTCTTACTGGTATAACAATTAGCTCTGCGGTTATACGTCCATGTATGGTCAATTGACATATAGATACGTCCGTTACTGTATGCATGTTTCACACAATTGTATAACAGCTGGTATGCCTGCGCATAGTATTCCATATACTGATCAAATCCCACACTACCGCTGTAATGATAATCTTTCCAGGCATTAACTTCATTACCACAAATCCAGTTTACCACGCCCATATCCGGTGCCGCATATCGATTTGCCAAGAAAGAGCAAATTGCTTCCAGATGCTGCTTCCCTGTTGCCTCCTGCGTATTCCATCCATAAAGATTATATCCATAACTACGTGCTCCAGGAAGAATCAGATCCTGTTGCTGGTAATTCCATTGAAGAACGATAACAGCAGTAAGAACCATGCCTCTGTTATGAAGCTCTTTAATCTGACGATCCAGTTCATGGATATACCCGGTATTCATATAATATGTTTTCCCCTGATATTGATATTCAATACCACTTCCAGATGCCACATGGTTTAAAGCAATATTGACAACTGCATGTTTCACCCCAAGATTGCTGGCATCATCTTCCATGCCATCTTTTACCTGTAATCCTTTTTTGGTCTGTGCTGTTGGGAATGCGTAATTATATGTTGCACCCGGCATTACTGTAGCCGTATCACTCCAGGCACCGTCGCTATTGACATAGTAATTATTGATCCAGGTATTCGCTGCCATACGGCAATCATCATAGAAATAATACCAGGTATTTCCAATCTTTTGCCATCCTGTGAAAGCGGCACCGCTTCCACTAAGGTAATACCAGGTTTCTCCCTGATTCATCCAACGTCCAGCTTCCACCTTTCCGCTTCCGTCAGAATAATACCAGCTTCCATTTACCTGATACCACCCGGTATGCATTGCTCCACTGTTTCCATCCAGATAATACCAGCTTCCTCCCTGATTTAACCAGCCTGTATACATTGCTCCGCTTCCACTCAGATAGTACCACGTTCCTCCAAGGTTTATCCAGCCTCCGGACTGCATCGCTCCGCTTCCGTTAGAATAATACCAGGTTGCTCCATCTCGATACCAGCCGGTTCTCATTGCTCCACTTCCGGGATCCAGATAATACCACTTCCCTCCAAGATTCAACCAGCCTGTGTACATTGCTCCGCTTCCGCTCAGATAGTACCACGTTCCTCCCTGATTCAACCAGCCTCCGGATACCATCGCTCCGTTTCCGTCAGAATAATACCAGGTTGCCCCATCCCGGTACCAACCGGTTCTCATTGCTCCGCTTCCAGGATCCAGATAATACCACTTCCCTCCAAGGTTCAACCAGCCTGTATACATTGCTCCGCTTCCACCCAGATAGTACCATGTTCCTCCAAGGTTTATCCAGCCTCCGGACTGCATCATCCCGCTTCCATCAGAATAATACCAGCTTCCGTTTACCTGATACCATCCGGTATGCATTGCTCCGGTATTGGGATCCAGATAATACCAGTTACCTCCGGTATTGATCCATCCGGTTGTCAATGCTCCGCCAGCTTGCAGCCAATACCAGGCCGTTCCTATCTGCTTCCACCCATTTCCGGAAATCATTCTTCCGTTACTGTCCGCATAATATAATGTTCCTGTATAATCTCTGAAAACTCCTTTTTGTAATATTCCATTTTGCGGATTCAAATAATACCAGTTGCTCTGAAGATTTTTCCATCCCGTTGCCTGCTGACCATTTTCTATATAATACCAGTTGTTTCCATCCTGCTGCCATCCATCACGAATCTGACTTCTGTTTCCTTTTCCGTCATAGTTATAAATAACGCCATTAATTTTAAACTTACCCGACTGACTTTTCCCCTGTTTATCCAGATAAAAATAACCCGTTTCATTCTGCATAGGTCCTTCGTGCAATGCAGGATCTTCCTGCACGCCCTCTTTGTTTACATAATACCAGACAGACGCATCTTCTCCCGGATGCACCCATGTATTGGTAAGATATTTTCCATCTCTCGGTTGTTGACTCTCCTCTTCTCCCCCGGTCTCATAAGAAAAGTAATATGTACCTTCCTGCAAAATAATTTCTTTTTCCTCGTCCGTTATCACTGGTGTAGTATCTGTGACAGAAACCATTCCTTCTTTCAACACACCTTGCTCTGGCTCTTCCTCTTTGATTCTGCTTACTTCTTTATCTTCTGTTTCATACACACCCAGATAGTAAATACCATCTTTTAAAATATAAACTCCCGGTGCACAGATTTTTTCTTCCTCTTCCCCCTCACTTTTCCATAGCTGCCAGCCGATTTCTGCATCGTATTTCCAGGTATAGATTATCTGCTCTTTCTTTACAGATTCCGACATCTGTGAAGCTTCCTGCGGTATAACTTCTGTTCTTTCTTCGTCAGTTATATCATTCTTTTGTATTTCCAGATCAGATTGTTTTTCACTCTGTTCTTCTTCGCTCTGTACTTCAGACTCATCTCGATCCTCTTTTGTCCCCTTCTGGTTTTCCACAGTCATTTCCTGTTGTATTCCACCATCTGTACTTGCTTCAACTACAGCCGCTACAGGTGTCTGAAGTGTAAGCAGCATCGCAAGTCCCATGGCAGTCAACCATTTTCCTCTTTTCTTCATTTGTTCCTTCCTTTCATTTCCTCTTATTCCAGTTTTTCTGCAATCACAGAACCAGTTTCTCCTTTTGCTTTCTGGTCAGCTGTTTGATCTCCCACTCCCGGCGCATGGCTTCTTCTTTTGTCTCAAATGCCTCATAATATGCCAGTGTCACCGGCAGACGGGCTCTTGTGTATTTTGCACCTTTCCCCTCATTGTGCGTTTTCAGTCGTTTTGCTATATCGTTCGTCCAGCCGGTGTAATAAGTTCCGTCACTGCATTGTAATATATATGTATAATTCATTTCGTTCACTTCCCGTTATTCATTATACACATACCTTTTCAAAAAGGGAATCAAAAAAACAACCGAAATCGTTTTATTCAAAACAGATTCCAGTTGTTCTTTCTTTTGTTCTTTTTCTACCCTACTATTTTTCTGCTGTATTTTCAATATCTATTTTTAATTCTTCCACTGACATCCCCGCTCTGCTAGCTGCTTCCTCCATAGATAAGATTCCATCTTTTACCAAACCAGACAAAATCCTCACCGTTGCTTCTCTTCTTCCATCCTCTATCATTTCATCCACTGCCTGACACATATCTGTTTTTTCTCCTCCCGTTTTGATTTTTATTGGTGTTTTTGTAATTGTTTTGATTACCTGCGCCGCCTCTTTCTCTAATTTCATGCGCGGATTATGTACAATATAGTTTCTTAACTTTGTTTTATCTCTGGAATATTTTATGTAACCTAACACTTCCCGAAGACTGGTGGCAAATTTTCTCAGATCTTCCTCCGTCAACTTTGCCGGATCGATCAGATATATTTTATAGTCCTGAATATATTCCAGTAGCTTTTTATCATGAACCGTTATCATATCTTTCAGACACATTGGGCCATCCCATTCTTCTGCACCAAAATGAATCACCAGCGTTATTACCGGAACCAGGCGGTCATCCCTGTAAAATCCCGACAGATATTCTGCCTGTGTCCCATTCCTGTCTTTCTTTTTCCTGTGCTCTGCTGCGATTTCCATTACCTGTTTTCCATACTGCAAACTGTCATAAATCATATTCCTTACCGGCATCGCATAATGGATATCTGTTTGATTTTCGATTCCAAGCAATAAATAAGTAGCTTCCTTATTTTGCATGATAACCGCACGTTTCAGTACATCGCGATATTTCTGTTGTACTTCTGTTTCATTTTTCACACTGTCATTTGAAAACAACACGGCAAGCTCCGTTGCATCTCTCTCCTGCAGCGATTGTGACTGAATCCGTGCTTCCCCGTTATAAATCAGGAAATTAAATGCATCCGCAAATATATCACTCCCACGCATATAGTTTTTTGTTACAATGTCTGTTTTTCCCATTGACCCTCCTTATACCTACTGTGCAGGAGGTTTTCTGATCTGTCCGTTTCTGCTTTCCATAAAACCTCTCTGCTGTTCTCTGAATCTGAAGCATTGAGATTTCTGGATGTGGAATCTGGAATTGAAAAAGATATGATATTTAGATCTCCTAGATGATAGAAATAATAATGCTTTGCTCTATAATAGCACATCCCCATCCACCTGTCCATACAGGAAATACAACAATCAAAATTGGTCCGCCGGACCAATTATTGATATGCAATACAGCAAAATCCGCCTGCCTGAAGGAAGCTTCAGACAGACGGATGATTCTATTCTGTCACCGTCTCGATATAGATCATCGGGTCGATGGGGTTGCCGTCTTTGGTCATGGAGAAGTACAGATTTGCGCCCTCTTTGACATAATATTTTGTCGGGTCACTGACGTAGCCAAGGATGGTTCCGCTCTCCACGGTCTGTCCCGGTTCTACGGTGATGTCTTTCAACTGTCCATAGGTTGCCTGATAGCCGTTTCCGAGATCCATGACCATGGTAGTTCCTGTCTCAACATCTTCGCTGATGGAGACCACCTGACCATTGGCTGCTGCCTGTACCGGCTCGCCGCTTTCGCAGCCAAGCATCAGGGCATCGTTATATTTGTACTGATCCAGTGTCGGAAAATATGTGGTGGCATCCATGCTGTAATCGATCACTACCTGACCGTTGACCGGCCAGAGCATCTGGCTGTCCTCGGTAAAGTTCAGTTCCGGCTGCACGGCTGCGGATGTATCGGCAGATTCCCGGGCATCTGCGGTTTCCTGTCCATTTTCGTCTTCCTGTGCCGGAGGGATTGCATTGTCCGGGTTATCCTGATTCATGGTTGGCGACGGAGTCGCTTCCTGATTTTCTGTGGTATTCTTTGCCAGTTCTCCGGTATCCTGCGCCTCGGCATCTTTACTCGTCACATCTTTGCTCTCTTCCTCCTGCTGTGCTTTACTTTCTTTTTTCGGCGTTGTATCCGTCCGGTACATGGAGATTCCCGCCGCAACCACGGTCAGAAGCAGCGCACCGGTAACTGCCATACGCAATGTCTTTTCTTTTTTCATCATCTTCACCTCTGCTATTCTATACTAAAGAACAAAACCAGTAACCGTCCCCGTCAGTCCCAGTTACTCATCCAGATTCTTTATCTATAGAATTCCCTGATTTTGCAGAAGTATACACCGATTTTTCTTCCGGTCAGGAGTCTTTTTTTTGCACTCCACATTCCGGGAAATAATATCGCAGAATCTCTTTGTACGATTTTCCCTCTTTTGCCAGCACATTTCCTCCGTACTGCGAAAGTCCCAGCCCGTGTCCCTGTCCTTTGCACAAAAAACGGATCTTTCCGTCTGCCGCCTGCATCGTAAAATTACTCGACGGCAGTTCCAGAAGCTGGCGGAATTCCTCCCCCGAGATTGTCTTATTTCCCACTGTCAAGAATAAAATGTGTCCCACTTTGTCCCGTTTATACATATTTATCTGATTTTCCACTGGTTCTTCCGTAAATACCAGCCCAGGATACGCTTTTTCCAACTGTTCCCGCAGCGCGCCTTCCGAAAAATAATGGCCGCTCAGATAACCGTCCCCATACATATCCCAGTTACTGTCCACACTGAGAAGATACCCTTTCTCCATCTTTCCAAACACTTCCAGTCCGTCCCGGGTAGTTCCGCTGCTGATCCGGTGAAAAACGCCCTCACAGACTTTCGACTGATAAAAAAGCATCTCTCCCTCGGTATCTTTTGCCGCTGCCTCCATACTCCGGTATGCCTGCTGATATCCCTTCTGATGCTGTGCCGCTTTTGCTTCCTTCCACAGATTTCCCCACGCCTCCCCATCCATTTTCTCCTCTTCTATACGCAAATACAGGCTGCTCCTTGTAAGAACAGCCTGTACTTTTTTCATCTCCTCCTCATACTCCCAGGGGATTTCCCTGCACATCAGCATTGGGAGGAGGGATTCCATATTCCATTGTTTTTTTATATGCAATGCCTCTCTGCCTGACAGAAAAACGGTCAGAAGCAGGGGAAGCAACAGAAAAATTCCCGTCACTGCCAGAATCATACGAAGTTTTTCTTTCATACTTTCACCGACTACCCGATGTCTTTTTCCTAGTTTATGAAACTTTGTATGCTTTCATGTATTTCCACCAGAATCTTTTCTGTCTTGGCATCTGCGCCCAGAACTGCTGTTCCAGACTCTCATAAAACTGATAGCACTGCGCCCGTTCCTGTTTCGTCAGCGGATCCGGTCCGAACGTTGCCCGCTCCACCAGTTCCACAACTGCCGTATACGCGCCCTCTTCCATCCACGAAAGATTCTTTTCTGTCTGTCGGGCAAATTCCCGGTCGTCGTTTTGTTCCGGGATTTCCTGCAGTACGCCTGCCTCTTTTGCATCCTGAAGGATCTGATAGATCGCATAGGAAATCTCACAGATTCCACGGTTAATATTTTTCTGGAAAAAGCGGCGATTCCGCTCCTGCAATATGCGTTTTCTGTGAAGAGCAACCACGCCTGCACTGCCGCCTGCCAGTCCGACAAGAATCAACAGAAGTACAAAAATTTTCAGGAGTGCACGCCCGATTCCCACCAGACCGGATCCGCCGGATGGATTATCTGTATTTGTCTCCGTTCCTGCACTTTCCGAACCATTCTCGCCCTGTGGCGTTACCGCTGCCTCTCCCTGCTCCGGCTGTGGCGTTTCGGTAAGCTCCGGTGTTGTCTCTTCTGTCTGCTCCGCAGTCGGTTCCGGTGTCGGTGTACTTTCCTCTCCGGGCACTTCCTGATTTTCATTCCCACCGATGTTCTCCTGGTAACCCGGTGTCACTTCTACCGGGATCCAGCCTTTTCCGGAACGGTAGACTTCCACCCACGCATGTGCCTGTGTGTCCGGTATCTTTGCCGTATAGCCGTCTCCATCTTCCGTAAAATCCTGCGGTGCCACCACATATCCGGTAACATATCGCGCCGGCACGCCAAGCAGACGGAACATCAGCGTTGCTGTTGTCGCATAATGAATACAGTATCCTTTTTTCTGGTCAAAGAAAAAATATTCTGCAAAATCCCGATCCGCCGGAACCTGTTCCAAATCCATGCTGTACGTACGTCCTTCCTGCACATCCCGTACCACAAAATCGATAACCTCCTGTACCGACTGCAAATTCTGCTGTTCACAGTACGAACGCAGACGATCCAGTCCTTCCACAGGAACTTTCAGATATTCTTTCGCCACATATTCCCGGTAAGTGCTCTCGATCTCTGACTCCGCATCTTTCGAAGGCTGTGGATCCATCCATTCTGTCCAGTTTACATAACCCTGGTACGAGATCTCTTTTCCGGCACTGGCATAACAGCCGTCCGCCTGCACATTTTCATCATCCGGCACCGCACAGCCGTAAGGAATATATCCATAATCACCTCCCGGATTTTCTCTGGTAACCGTCACAGTTCCTTCCCCTTCCGAAGAGCGGGATCCGATGTAACGGTAGAGAATATTCTGTACCTGCCAGCCGCTGTCCGCTTCTGAAAACGCATCCGCAAAATCTTTCTGATCCACGCCGCTCCAATAATTCCCCTGATATGTTCCGCCGGTAAATCCCCGCAGATACATATTATGTACCGGTTTCCCGGAGGTATGTACTGTAAGATCGATCTCATCCTTCTGTTCTACCGGATAGTTATTCAGACTGCCATCCGCCGTCGGATTATGATTGCCAAATAACCCGTTCTGGCTTTCCATTGCCCGGGAAATCTCACTGGTTTTTTTCTGTACCTTCTGATACAGCCATTCATTCCAGCCGTTTGTCTGTTTTGCCAGCATCGAACCGGCTGGTCCTGCCAGAAGTGACAGGCAAAGAACCAGCCCTCCTGCCCACAGCCCGGAACGATAGAGGATCCGCTGATTGCTTACTCCATGGTTTTGTCCCATCGCGAGCAATGCCAGCAGAGATCCTCCGATCAGAAAGATTCCCGGCTGTAGGAAACGGCAGCCACACATCAGTTCCAAAAGCACGATCAGAATCTCCGAAGCTACCAAAAGCCCTGCCCGCCCTTTTCGTACCACCGCTGTTTCCATACTCCAGAAAAACAGTGCAAAAATAACGATCAGCAACAGTTCTCCCCGTTCCCCGGAAAGCAACGGTGTTTTTTCTGCCAGTGTCACCCCATAATATACCGACAACTGATGCCGGATACTGTTTTCCGCCGCCTGCCATCCTGCGGCCAGATGTTTCCATCCAAGTCCTCCCGTCAGAAAGATTAACAGATATGCTCCCCGGTATACCCATCTTCCCCATGGTCTCCAGATACTTTTTAATAGTGCAAGTAACACAAACAGTAACAACACTCCTGCTACCGGAAGTACCCGGAACTTCATTCCAAGATCCAGTCTGAATGTGAGAATTGTTCCCACCATGCACAGATACAGATATACACAACGCAGCAGCACACCATGCTTTTGTTGTCGTCTCCTGAATTCAATCTTTATTTTTTTCTCTCCTGCCACCTGGATTCCCGTCGGATGCCACTCTTCTATCTGTCGTCTCATACGCTGATCCCCTCTGTCTCAAGTCCGGTACGTGTCAGCTCACCTTTCAGGATCCCATCCTCCCACCACTGACCATCTGTAGTAATCCGCAGACAGATACTGTATCCGTCCTGCGGATAAGAATGTTTATAGGCTTCTTCCAGAAGAATCTCTTCCCGGTAAGATCCTGCCTGAAACAGCCGCGAAGTCAGCAGATACAGATCTTCTGTTTCCCTGATCTCTATCTGTTCCATATTCTGTGTCCGACAGTTATACCACGCCGCCCGCGGCGGATATTCCTGATTCAAAAATCCCTGCAGAATAGCAAGTCCGTACTCTATTGCCTGATCCAGAAAAACTGCTCCCGATTCTTCCGGAACCTGAAGATCAAAAAGCAACAGTGCTCCCAGTCCGATCGGCATGCTGTAATCTTTTACCATCAGCTGACTGGTACGTGCACTGGCTTTCCAGTGGATCCTCTGCATCCTGTCACCTTCCCGGTACTCCCGGATCTGGAAAATCTGAGAGGGATCATCTCCTGGCCGTTTCTCATCGTATTCTTCACTTTCAATCAACTGTTCCCGAATCTGCGGTGTGATTTCTAGCAAGGCCTCATAATACTCCGGAAGTACTGAAAGCTCCTCTTTTCCATCTGTCTCGATCCTTTTTCCGAACAGATGAAACAGATCCCATATTTTTACCTGTTCCACCCATAACGCAACCAACCCGCACTGACTGCTGGTAATGGCTGTTGTCAGGCGGGTCGTTCCTCTCCCATCAGCCATTCCCTGAAAAATCACTTCTTTTTCCGGCTGATAAAATCTGTTCTGTATCTTTATTTTTGCTTCCAGCCTGGATACCGGGATCCGGCTCTTATTTTCGATCCGCACCCCCACATTAACCGGCTGCTCTTTTTCGGCAACTCCGATAGGGAGATAGATTTGTGCCTTCATATGTGCCGCTGTCCATAACATCAGAATGCCGGATATAACCGGCAGTATCATTTCCATCAGACCAAAGCCCAGAAGCATGGGACTGTCATAGAGGATGGCCAGATACAGTGTGACCACCAACAGTCCGAAATATAGTAATTTGTTCTTCATTTTCTCACCACGGAAGGTTTTGTCGTTCCCTCCAGAATATCTTTCAGTATCTGTTCAGCGGTTACTCTGTTTACACGTGCTTTTCCATTCAGCTGGATACGGTGTGCTTCCACATCGATAAAAACATCCTCCACATCCACCGGAAGTACATAATTTCTCCCCCGCAGATATGCCAGTGCTTGTACCATCCTTGCCAGTGCAATCGTTCCTCTTGGGCTGATTCCAAGCTCGATCAGGGAATGTTTTCTTGTTGCATTGACCAGCTTCCCGATATACTGATAGACCGCATCATGAATATAAATTTTATGGATCTCATCCTGAAGGCGCAGAAGTTGTGCTCCATTCATCACCGGTTCTACCAGATCCAGCGGATCTGTCGTAATCTTGCCTTTCACGATCTCCAGTTCATATTTCATATCCGGATATCCGATGTGCATACAGATCATAAAACGATCCAGCTGTGACTGGGGAAGCATGGATGTTCCCGCACTTCCCACCGGATTCTGAGTTGCAATAACCACAAACGGTTTGGGTAACTCATGGGTAATCTGATCCACCGTTACTTTCCCTTCCTCCATGACTTCCAGAAGTGCCGCCTGCGTCTTCGGTGAAGTACGGTTGATCTCATCCGCCAGAAGCAGGTTACACATAACAGCCCCCGGCTGATACTCAAAGGTACCGGTCGCTTTCTGATATAATGAAAATCCGGTCACATCTCCCGGCAGTACATCCGGCGTGAACTGAATACGGTTCTGCTCGAGATGCAGCGCTTTGGAAAAAGCCAGTGCCAGCGTGGTCTTTCCCACTCCCGGCACATCCTCGATCAGAATATGTCCTCCTGCAAGAATCGCAGTCATCACTTTTATGATACAGTCATCCTTTCCGATGACCGCTTTTTTAATCTCCTGTATCGCCCGGATCGCCGGACTTTCTGTCTGCTTCATCCTTTTCTCCCCTTTTTATACTCTTGAATTTTCCTGTTTCTGTTATTTTGTTGCAGGCCGCTTTTACTGTTCCCCTGTCACACGCATCTGCAACCGGCTTGCCGGAAGTTCATCTCTAGCCTCTGTCTCTGCCAGAAGCTGTGCTTCACTGTCTGCTGTCACACAATACAGACCGATACCGGATCCTTCTTCCGCCTCGCTGCTGATCCGCAGCTCATACGTTTTTCCTTTTTCCACCGAAACTTTCTCGCCTATGAAAGAATACAGCGCCGAATTGGTCGTAAAACCGTCCGTCTCTTTTCCTCCCTGATATACCACATCCCCGGTTTCTTTGTCAATCAGTTCCACTGTAAGTGTATCAGAAATACTCTTTTCTCCGGTATAGACACGGATCTTCAGATTCGACAGTACACTTCCCTCCATCGTCAGATCCTGGCTCACCGAAGAGCTTTCATCCACCTGAATGATATTGTCCGGTTCCAGATCCTGACGGCTGTTATCCAGCAGAACAATTTTCCCCTGGAACATGCCAAGCGCACAGATCGATGCCGGGATCACAAATGCAAACACACTGACCAGAAATGCCGCACGGATCTGCCATACCAGCCCTTTTGCGATCTCGGTTCCTTTTCGGATATGGTATTTCGGATGCCCGAAGACCACATAGACCAGAAGCACCACCCACATCGCAGAGCAGAGCATTTTTTCATCATGGAACATATACAGATCCCACATTCTCACCGCAAACTGCTGTCCCGGAAGGATGTATTTCAGGATTCCGTAATTCATTATCTGCTCATCTACCAGGTTCTGGCTGCAGAAGATATACAGTGCAACGATCAACACATTTGTCACCATCACCAGCAGATTGCCGTTTTCATTCATGAAAATATTTAACACCAGAAACGGCACCAGCATCAGCAGCCACTGCGGGTTCCAGGAAGAGAATCCGAAGATTGAAAAACTCATTCCCACACAGAAGAAAATGCCCCAGGAAAACATTTCCCGGTTGTCTTTTGTCTTTTTCTGATACGCCCACACCAGCAGGAAAGCTGCTGTTACCGCCACAAGATTGATTCCGTCAAAGAAGCCAATGGTGAATGGTTTCTGCACAAACTTCAAAACGCCAAATCCCAGAACATTGCGCTTGAAATAAATATTTCCGATATTCGGCAGCACTTCGATCATCAGCGGAACAGCCATAACCACTGCATATTTGATCAGGTTGCGGATCTTTTTCTCCCGTAAAACCAGCAGTACCAGGAAGAACAGCAGTGCGTGATATTTGAATGTTGCCGCAACACCGAAAGACAGTGCAAACTTCCATAAGCCGCCTCTCACATAAAAATACAGGCCCAGTACCATGAAAAATACGGTAAAGATATCATACTGACTGAAAATAAACTGGCTGAACACCCCGATCGGAAATACCAGAAATGCAAACTTACAAAGCTTTGCTTTCTTTTCTCCGAACCCTGCTTCCACACCGATCTGGTAGATCAGATGGGAAGTCGCATAATACAGAAGCACCGGAAGCAGTTTATACCACATATTATTGATAAAACTGTTTGTCAGCATCGCCTGTGGCGCATGACCGGTCAGATACAACGGCAGATTCCAGATCGCATATGCCAGAAAAGTACTCGGCAGATAATTGGCATAATATCCGTGGGACTGCTCATAGCTTGCCTTATAAAAATCTGTAAAGTGTTCATACATCAGAAATGACCTGTTTCCCGTCAGCATCAGATCTCCATAGGCACAGGTAAAAAACAGAAAAATCAGGATCAGTGCTGAGATCACCCAGTCCAGCTTATTGAGTTCTTCTGTATCCCACAATTTCATTTCCTTCCAGCTTTCTTTCATCCGCATACAGAACCCTGTTTTACGCTTTGCCAGTTTTGCTTTCATTTTCACTGTCCTCTTTCTCTTCAAAATTCAGTCTTTCTTCCTCTACTACCAGCGGACGATCCAGCACACGGGTATTAATGCTCAGCACATATTCTCCCAGCAGACCGATGAAAAACAGCTGTGTTGCTCCCAGAAAGAACATTCCGATGAGTAACGGTGCCATGCCTGCGGTAAATCGATCCCAGTACAGCATTTTCAGGATAAAATAAATAATCCCTGCCACCACACTGACACCTCCCACAAAAAATCCAAGAAACGTCGCCATCCGGAGAACCACTTTCGAATACGAAGTAATCCCGATCATCGCATAATCGTACAGACTGTAAAAATTATTTTTGCTCTTTCCCGCTTTTCTCTTCTGCTGTTCATAAGGAATCGCCGTATAATCAAATCCCAGTTCCGCAATGATTCCTCTCAGATATGGCATCGGATCATGAAGATCTCTCACCACATCCACAAATGCTTTATCATATAGTCCAAAGCCGGTAAATTGTTCGATATGATCAATATCTGTTATTTTCCGGATCAGTTTATAATAGCATCCACGGATCCAGTACATCATCCGGTTTTCTTTGCTCGCTTTTTTGATGCCAATGACAATTTTGGATCCTTTCTCCCACTCTCTTACGAACTTTACGATCATATCTACCGGATCCTGGAAGTCCGCGCACATCCGGACCACACAGTCCCCGGTTGCCTGTTTCAGTCCGTAGACCGGAGAGCGCAGCTGACCGAAGTTTCTGGCATTAAAGATTGCCTTTATGTTCTTATTCTTTGCGCACAGTTCCCGCAGATACATCCGCGTTCTGTCCTTGGAATGATTGTCGATAAACAGGATCTCATACCGGTATTCCGGAAGTTCTGTCTCCATCACTGCGACAATGGATTCTGCCAGCGGTTTTACATTCCCCTCTTCATTGTATGTGGGTATCACCACAGAGATTTTCTTTTTCATTTGTCTTTCTCCTTCATCCAGCAGACCATCTCCCGGATTCCGCTGGAAAATTCATACGCCGGTTCAAAACCGGTATCATTTTTCAGACTCGATATATCCGCGCACAGGTGCATCACCGGCTGTACACCATAGGACTTTTTCCCGATCCCCGGAGTAGCTTTCGGATTTGCCACATCCCGGATCTGGTAAATATATTCATACAGCCGTCTCGCCTTTCCACTCCCCACACAGTAGATCGAACCGTCTCTTCCTTTTTCCCCGATCAGATAAAAAGCCCGTCCTGCATCTTTGCTGTACAGATAGTCCCATTCCTGTTCCCCCGGGGTGAATGCTGTTTCTTCTTCTGCAAGGAACTGATGAAGTGCCGTCATTACCATGGTACTTTCTTTATCATAGATTCCATATACGCTGAAGATCCGCGGCCAGATCCATTCGATTCCAAGCTCTTTGCATAAAAGTTTCGAGAGTTTTCCCGCTGCCAGTTTGCTTACCCCATACGGAGTTGTCGGATGTTCCGGCGCATCAGGGCCGATCATTTCCCGATCCAATGGTCCATATTCCGCCTGGGAACCCGCTCCGATGAATCGTTTACAGCCAAGCTTTGCAGCTGCCTCTACCGCATCCAGGGTATAATCAATGTTCTTACTCTGTAGCCTGGTACTTTTATTTCTTGCCGCACCGGTATACCCCCAGGCAATATGGTAAAACGTATCAAAAGATCCTGTCACTTTTTCCGGCAGTGCTGCCAGTTCTTCCAGACTGCATTCCACCAGTTCCAGATGCGGATCTTGTGGCAGACGATCTTTTCTTGCCGTATCCTTGCGGATCACCGCACATACAGAGATTCCATGTTTCAGGCATTCCTCAATAAGCGCTTCTCCGATCATACTGGTCGCTCCTGTCACGATCACTCTTTCCATAATACGCCTTCCTCCTCCATCTCTTCTCTCGAAAGAAACGGATACATATCTTCCAGTGATGCCGACACCATGGTTCCATCTGGAAGCTGTCTGGATGCCAGTTTCGGCTCCGTCTTCTGGAGTTTCGACACAAAAACCTGACAGATCACAGGTGCCGGAACTTCCATGACCGCCCGCAGATCCTCTTCCAGTGTCGCACTGTTTCTGCATTCTTTGTAAGCAAATCCATACGCCGGTGCCAGTCGGGAAAGATCCGGGAAGCTGAGATCCCCGCTCTCCTCACCCACACCTACCAGATGACCGCCAAAATAAGCCGTCTGGGTCTGACGGATGGAATGGTATCCTTCGTTATTGATCACAAAGATCCGGATCGGCAGGTTATGGTGCCGGATGGTCTGTAACTCCTGCAGATTCATCTGCATACACCCTTCCCCGTTCACACAGATTACTTCTTTTTTCCCGGATCCAACGCATACACCAATCGCCGCCGGGAGCCCGTAACCCATCGATGCAGTCACGGCATTGGTGTAAAATCTCTGACCTTTTTTCAGATAGATTGCCTGACTTCCCGCCACACGTGAGGTTCCCACACTGACCAGGATCTGTTCCCCTTCCGGAAGCACTTTTGACAAACTGTCATAAAATGCATAAATATTTGTTCGTCCCGGTTCCGGTTCTTTGTATTTTTCTTCCGTCACTACCGGATATTTTTCCCTCCAGTGACGGCACTTCTCTCTCCAGGAGGATTCTTTCTCATCTGCAAACCAGGGGTGTGCACGGCTGCACCCTGCTTCTTCGAGCATGTGGATACACTTTTCGATCAGCTCTTTTGCATCTGCCACCACCGGAAGATCCACGTGAAGTGTCTCTTTTTTCAGTTCCTCCCCGTCGATATCATTGAGAATCGTATACGCATGTGCCGCCCATTTTTCATAGGCAAATCCGGTCTGTAAAAAACTCTGTCTGCTTCCGATGGAAAATAATACATCACAGGTCTGCACTGCAAAGTTTCCCGGACGATTTCCCGTTCCTCCGTTTCTTCCCACATACAGTGGATGTGCGGATTCCATCAGATCGATACTGCTCATTCCGGTCACTACCGGGATCCCAAGCAGCTCCACCAGCCTTTGAAAGCTGTCATATGCACCTGCCAGTCGAATCCCATGACCTGCAAAGATCACCGGACGCACTGCCTGTTTCAGTTTTTCCAGAATCTTCTTCACCATCTCTTCTGTCACCGGAGCCGGAAGTTCTTTCTCATCCTCTTTCGGATCGTACGTTCTCAGATCATCGGTTTCTATGATGGCACTCTGTATATTCAGCGGAAGATCCAGCCAGCACGGTCCCGGACGGCCCGTTTTTGCCAGATAGATTGCCCGCTCCAGATGATACCGGATCGTAAGCGGATCCGTCACCATGACGGCATATTTTGTCATGGGTTCCACGGACGGCGTGATGTCATATTCCTGCACTCCCATCGTGCGGATCTTTAAACCGCTGTGGCGCACCGTGGTATCATATCGCACCTGCCCGGACAGGACAATCATCGGAATGGAATCCATCCACGCACACAAGGCTCCGGTAATGGCATTCGTCGCACCCGGACCGGAAGTCACACAGACCGCCGCCATCCGGTTGTCTACCCTCGCATAAGCTTCTGCCGCCATCGCTGCCGCCTGTTCATGATGCTGGTAGAGGCAGGACAGCCCCGGGTGATGTCCCAGAGAATCGTTCAGATGCATCGCGCCGCCGCCCGTCACTGTAAATACCTGGCAGATCCCTTCCTGTGCCAGACGATCCGCAATATAATCAGACACTTTCTGCTTCATATCCTCTACTTCCTTCCATCCCATTTATTCTCGCAGACCATGAATTTTCCGGAAGCCTGAATCGGGATCTCGTCCACATAAGTGATCCGGATCTCCGCTTCCTCTCCAAGATAATGCCGGTAAGCAGCAATCAGATCCTCTTCCACCAGTTTTTTCCGGTCTGCGTTGACCAGCAGTTCATACTCTTTCTGTCCCCACTGGATGCATTTTGCCTGATAGACCACACCCTCAAACTTTAACAGCGTGTTCATAAATACATGGATCGACAGCGGCTCACCCATACAATTATACATCAGAGAACCGCGGCGGCCGTAGATTTCCACATATTTTCCATGCATCCGCCCTTTTTCATCCTGATACATCCGCATAATTCCCGTATCTCCGGTGTCGTAACGCACCATCGGGAAGGTTTTGTTATAATAATCTGTAACGACCAGCCGTCCCAGTTCTCCCGGTTCTGCCGGCTCATCGCTGTTCATCTTCAGCACTTCCGGGTAGAAGTTATACAGGTCAATCGTATATTCCCTATCCTCGCCCAGCTGAATTGCGATAAAACCGTTTTCATTATTTCCATAAGAACGCACCGGAGAATATCCGAATATTTCTTTTGTCAGTTCATAGGTTGCATCCGGCAGTGCCTCACCCATGGAAAATACCATCTCTACCTTCCACTTACTGATATCTCTTCCCGTCCGTCGGATATAACCGGTCAATGCAGTCAGTGCACTCGAATAGGTCACCAGTACCTGGATCTTCTTTTTCTCGATATCTTTACAGATCTTTTCCAGAGAATCATCTCCCATGTTGGAGATATCCACCATGACCAGATTATTTTTGAAAGATTTCCACATACTTATGGTATTTTTCCCCTTTATCCACGCGCGGAATTCCCCACGCTTCATTCCCAGACGGAAACCGTTCAGTTCCATACAGGAAATAAAGTTCATATTGACCCGGTTCATCTTGTCACCGTCACACAGAACGGTAAATGGCGTTCCGGTAGAACCACTGGTACTCAGCCGGTACAGATTACCCTGTTCTTTGCTGTTCTCCACCAGCACTTCCTCATAATGCTCAAGAAAATCTCCCTTGGTCATCACCGGGAAATCTTCCAGTTTTGTCCATTCCGGATGTTTTTTATAATACGGAGAATGTTTTTTTACATAGTCCAGAAGCAGATCGATTCTCCGCTCCATATATTCCGGCGTCACACCTTCCACGATCTCTCTTTTATTGACTTCTTTTAATTTTTTCAGCCTACCGCCTTTTGCAGCATCCAGAAGATTGAACACCACTCTTCTAAGAACTTCACCTGTCTGCATCTTTTCATTCTCCTTCTTTCTTCGCCGGTTTTGCCTTCCAGATCCCCAGTGCGATCACTGCCACAACCCGAAGCGTATTTGCTCCCAGGCATGCCCAGGCAAATCCGATCATCCCATAATTTTTTGCTGCCAGCACCGATGCGGTCAGCAGAATCACGAAGTGTGCAAGCTGTATCCACAGCTGCCATTTTTCATCCGTAAATGTTAAAACAAGTATAAATAAAAATGCGGAAAACAATCCCAGCACCTGTGCCAGATTGACCACCGTGACCAGTCCTTTGATGGACGGAAACAGGTCATGGTAAAACAGCCAGACAAAGAGCGGTGTTCCCACCTGGCAGCCAAGGAAAAAGACACCTGCCACACCGCCTCCCGCAAGCACTGCCTTTCCAAACTGACTTCTGTTTAACAGTTCTCTGCGTTTTGTCAGATAAGAAATCACGATCGTATTGATCGGTGCGATCAAAAGCACCAGGGTCTTTCCGATCAGGGAAATCACATAGTAGATCGTTACCTGTTCGTTGCCAAGAATCTGCTTTATCACCAGACGGTCCATATTCATTGTGGTGTTTGTGATCAGGTACGACAATGTCAGGAAAAATCCCCTCTCCAGCGCCACAAAAAAATGTCCGCTCCGCCGAAAAAACTTATGAAATACAGATCCTGTAACTGCCACATAACAAAGAGCAGCCACTTCACCGACCAGATAGATCCACAACCACTGATCTGTGATACGGTAAATCACAAATCCCGCAAGATATCCGATACCGATCAGCAGATAATAAATAAAATACCTCTGATAATTCAGATTCAGTCGATATTCCACATCCCCGTAGTACCGGAAAACCGTCAGCAGAAACAGGGCAAACACCCCGATCCCCACAGGGATTCCGCTGATACTGTCTCTTGACATAAAAAGTGCCACACCGCTTCCCAGTACGCCAAACAGCAACAGGATCCAGTCGTAGTCTCCATTGGTTACCTCATGTGATCTTCGCACCACCAGACGACTGGTATTTAACGCCTGTCCGACGGACGGACAGATAATCGCAACCAATCCTGTAATATACAAAAGTTCTCCCAGCTGCTTTGCTCCCATATATCGGTTGAGCAACGGCGTAATGATCAGCTGCAAAACGCCGTTCATAAAGATCAGCCCGCCCATGGTATACAGGGTGTTTGCAGCGATCCGTTTTTTCTGTTCTTTCTTTTCCACCTGTTTCTCCCTATTATCCGCAGAAACCGGTCTGATTCTTATACTTTTCGCACCGGTTTTCTATGTATTTGCGCTTTCCGGAGGCAAGCACCGGGATCTCATCCACCAGTTCCACCCTGATTCTGGCTTCTTCACCCAGATACGGGCGGATCCGTCCGAGAATTTCTTCCTGATTCATCTTCTGCGGATCTCCGTTTAACCAGATGGTATAGTCTTTCACATCTTCCTGGATAAAACGATACTGTTTTACCCCTTCGATATCCCACAGATTATTGGTAATAATATATGGTGTTACCGCCTTTCCTTCACAGTCGTAGATCAGATCGCTTCGACGTCCGTAAAGTTCATCCAGATACAGCCTGTATCTGCCGTTTTTCTCTTTTCTGGTTGCCACCGCCGTATCCCCGTTATCGTAGCGGAGAATCGGAAACGCATAATTAAACAGATCCGTGATCACGATTCTTCCAAGTTCTCCCGGCTCTGCCGGTTCATCGGAATCCATCTTCAGGATTTCATAATAATACGTTTCGGTGTCGATCCGGTACCCCTCATTATCTTCATTCTGCAATCCCATAATTCCGTTTTCTTCATTGGAATACCAGGCACGTACCGGGCAGTCAAACTGTTTTTCCAGTGTCCGGCGCACCGGTTCCGGCATCGTCTCAGAAATCGGAATAATCGCTTTCACCTTGCAGCGGCTACAATCTTTTCCTGTTTTCTGAATATAATTGCTCAGTTCCCCAAGTGCTGACGAATAGCCGACGAGACATTTTACTTTTTTCTTCTCGATCACCCTGAACATCTTTTCCAGTGCCTGCTCATCCATCCGGGAACTGTCCATCATGATCAGATTTTCCTGAAAAAGCTGAAACTTACTTTTCTTTACATTATTGACCCACACACGGATAAAAGCCTCTTTCATACCGATATAATATCCAGCTGCTGCTCCCAGGAATATACCACCCGCCGTGTTGTGACGGATTTTGTCCCGGTTCTGGATCATGCGAAGGGGAGTTCCGGTAGAACCACTCGTACACATCACCCTGTTATCCGGTGCATCTTTATAGGTTGTCGAAAGGAACTGCTCATAATTCTGTCGAAACGTATCTTTGTTAACTACCGGAAGATCTGTCAGTTCAATATCTTCCGGGTAATCCTTATAGAATTCTGTTGTCTTCACCGCATGGGCGATCAGTGCCCGAATCCGCTCTTCGGTCTCCCGAATCGATGTTCCCTCTTTCCACGCACGCTGAATCTGATCATAATATGTTCTTATCTGTTTTCCTTTCAGACTGTCCAGCAGCCAGAAACCAAACCATCTCAGTTTTTCATCCAGTATCATACTTCTTCCTTTCTGTAATCCGCCGCAGCTTTCCAGTTTTTCATATTATGTCAACTCGCGGTTATCCCCTGTTCCAGAGCTCATTCCTGTGCCTTTAGCTACGCGTTTTCAAATATTATTCCAGTGCTTCCTTGATCGCATCTGCCATTGCATCCAGCATCGCATCCGTCATCCCCGGATAGACACCGATCCAGAACGTATCCGTCATGATCCGGTCTGTATTTTCCAGACTTCCTGCTACACGATAGCCTTTTCCTGTCGCACGCATCTGGTCAAAGCAGGGATGCTTGATCAGATTTCCTGCAAAAAGCATACGGGTCTGTACACCTTTTTCTTCGATCTTTTGTACCAGTTGATTTCTGTCCACGCCTTCCCTGCAGGTGATCAGGAATCCAAACCAGCTCGGCTCGGAATTCTCACATGCTTCCGGAAGGATCAGTTTGTCTTCAGTTCCTTTCAATGCTTCTTTCAGATAATTGAAATTATGAATTCTGCGTTCTACAAAGGACGGGAACTTGCGCAGTTGGGCACATCCCACAGCCGCCTGCATATCCGTTGCTTTCAGGTTATATCCGAAATGCGAATATACATATTTATGATCATATCCCAACGGCAGTTCCCCGTACTGGCGGTCAAAACGATGGCCACACAGATTATCCTGTCCGGGTGCGCACACGCAGTCTCTTCCCCAGTCACGGAAAGAACGCACGATCTTATGAAGCAGCGGATTCTTTGTATAGACGGCTCCGCCCTCTCCCATTGTCATATGATGTGGCGGATAAAAACTGGAGGTTCCGATATCTCCGATGGTTCCGGTCAGTCTGCTCTCTCCGTCGATCGTATAACGGGAACCCAGCGCATCGCAGTTATCCTCGATCAGCCACAGATTGTGACGGTCACAGAAATCTTTTACCGCTTTCAGATCAAAAGGGTTGCCCAGGGTATGTGCAAGCATCACTGCTTTTGTTTTTTCTGAAACTGCCTGTTCCAGAAGATTGGGATCAATATTATACTGCGGGATTGCCACATCCACAAACACCGGTACTGCTCCATACTGGATCACCGGAGCTACGGTTGTAGGAAATCCTGCTGCCACCGTGATCACTTCATCTCCCGGAAGAATCTGTCTCTCCTTTAACAGTGGAGAAGTCAGTGCCATAAATGCCAGCAGATTTGCAGAAGATCCGGAATTAACCAGCGAACAGTATTTTACCCCCAGATATTTTGCGAATTCCGATTCGAATTCTTTTGTAAACCGACCGGAAGTCAGCCAGAATTCCAGAGAACTATCTACCAGATTTACCATCTCATCCGCATCGTACACACGAGATGCATACGGGATCCGGTCTCCTTTTTCATACGGTTTTTTCTGATTGTGATATTTTTCGCAGTATTCCTTTGTCATCTCCAGAATCTGTTCTCTCGCCTGCTGTTCTGTCATTTCTTCAAACATGTTTTCTGCTCCTTTTTTATATTCGTTTCCTTTTTATATTTTCCGGTAAAACTGAAATTCTTCCTCATAGTACGGGAAGGTCTGATCCAGCTCATACGTTTCACTAAACCACTGGTAAGTCTCCGGATCATTCCGCTCCCAGATAGGCAGTGACGACCGACTGGTAAATACATACGGTGCATCCGCCTCTGTCAGCTGTTCCTGTAACTCCTGTAAGGATTCCTGAATCACCGCCATATCGCTGAAATCCATGGTAAAGCACTGGGTATTCCAGTGAAGCAGACTGTAGATTTCTGCCACATTTAACCCGAAACCATGCGTGTTTTCCGGAACCACTTCTGCAATTTCCTGTACAAATGCCTCCAGTTCGCTCACATTATGATAATTTTCTTTGATCTTACTGTTCTGGGAAAACTGCAGCACCGTTCCTGTACTCATGGCAAGCACTGCGGCTGCACAGGCAAGTCCCAGTGTACCGTTCACGACTCCCGCCAGATCCATCTCTTCCCAGTGTTTCCATTTTCTTTCCTTAACAAATGTCATTCCCCTCTGCCCAAGATATGCCAGCAGGATCACTGCCGACAGGCTGACGCAGTCGAGATTATGATAGGATGGTCGATTGACATAATACGTCATTCTTCCCAGTGCACTGATACTCAGGAAAAAGAGCAGCTGCACCTGTCCTTCATTTTTCTGTTTCGGATAAAACCAGGTACTGATTCCCATTACTGTCCCGATCAGAAACAGGACGATCACACCCATATAGGCACTCGGATACATCGGCAGATCCAGATGCAGGATGTCCACCATATAAGAATCCGACAATAACGGAATCAGGAATTCGCCCAGTGTATTGGCCGGACTGTGTTTGGACAGATTATAGAGATTCACGAGTCCATAGGCTCCGAAAAATGATGCCGTCACACAGACCGCGTGTACCGGTACGGTTCGGGTCAGACGCCCGATTCTCCATTCTCCCCCGGCAAGACACCGTGAAATATAAAGTGCCATCCATGCCACGGCGAGAATCACGCCGGTTTCCGTGTTCCAGAGGATCGCCAGCAGACAGATCAGATATCCGGCCAGACCGGTCCGCCTATTCCACCACTGTTTTTTCATTAAAATCGCCGCATACAACAGAAGGATCATCGGAAAGATCATCCGATGCGGCCATACCTGCCAGTAATAACCGCCCCGCATCCCGAGTACCGGAAATGCCGCAGCAACTGCGCCAAGTGCCCGGAGGATCCGGCTTTCCACCGTCAGTTCCAGCACCAGAAATGCACAGACGTGTGCCAGTGTTCCAAGTGCCGCGATCATCAGCACGAACATCCGGAAATCTCCGCCCACCAGTTTCATCGGTATCTTAAATAACAGCCCATAATGCCCATAGATACTCGTCATTGTATCTGTATAAGGCAAGCCCTGATATACATTGTATACAGAGTTATAATACGCGTGAGCGTGAAAATGATCCCCCGCCTCCGCGCGCCCGAAAATATTCGGCGTATCCATGCAATAAAATATCAGAATCGTCAAAACTGCATATATAAGCCATACCATCCAGTCATTCTTTTCTTCTCTGATCTGTATGTTTGCATACACCCGGAAAAATACAACCAGTTCTGCCAGAAACAGCAGACTCATCAGTGGCAACGGTTGTGTGTGCCAGCCATATTTTTCCGATACACTTCCTACCTGACCGGTTTCCATGGATACTCCGATGGCGTAAAAGATCATCTGCGATAAAATCAATACTGCAAATACCAGTCCATTGACTTTTTTATTTTTTCTGCTTAGCCATGTGCCTGTCTCCCACCGTTCTGTCAGAAGCATGCCCCCCAGAAATACCAGGCAGAATATCAATAACATGGTAGCATAAACAAGCAGATTTCCATTGCCCAGTCGGTTGATGTGATCCGACAGTTCCGGTATCAGAAAAGATGCTCCAAAGAATCCTGCTGACACCAGCAAAGCTGCCGCCCCGCACAGAATCTTTCGATTATTATTCATATTTTTCTTCCTTTTTCACATTTATCCTTTTCTATTTTCTTTCCTGTAAAGTAAAATATTTTCGGATCTGTTCATCCGTAAATGCTTCCATATCTTTTCCCTCAAGCCATGCCTGATACCACACGGCTGTCTCTTTCACTGCCTGCGCTACCTGCCAGTGCGGTTTCCAGCCAAATGCCGTACGGATCTTCGAGCAGTCCAGTTTCAGGAAATTCGCCTCGTGCGGCCCTCCCTGATACAGATTTTCCCACGCTGCCTCCTCTCCCCAGGAGTTACAGAACAGGTCTGCCAGCTGACCGGTGGTGATACAGTCCTCATCTCCCGGTCCAACGTTATAGGAACCGGCACACGCCGGATTTTCATACTGTGCCTGCGCGATCATCAGATACGCACCAAGCGGTTCCAGCACATGCTGATACGGTCTTGTGGAATGTGGATTCCGTACCGCTATTTTTTCCCCTTTTGCGACTGCCCGCACGCAGTCCGGGATGATCCGGTCCGGAGCGAAATCGCCGCCGCCGATCACATTGCCCGCTCTCGCCGTGGACACCGCCACACCGGCTTCTTTTAAGAAGGATTTTTCATAGCTGTGGGTCACCAGTTCGGAACAGGACTTGCTGTTGGAATAGGGATCGTACCCATCCAACTCATCGATTTCCCGATAGCCCCACTCCCACTCGTTGTTTTTATAGACTTTATCCGTTGTCACATTCAGGAACGATTTTACACTTTTTGTCTGGCGCACCGCTTCTAGAATATTTACTGTTCCCATTACATTTGTCTCATACGTTCCCACCGGATCTTTATACGATTCCCGCACGATCGGCTGCGCTGCCAGATGAAACACGATCTCCGGCTGTGCTTCCTGCATGGTACGGATCAGTTTTTCCCGGTCGCGGATATCTCCGATCACGGAGTGCATATTTTTTTCCAGATGTAAGGTATCAAAAAGTTTCGCCTCCACCGGTGCTTCCAGCGCATATCCGGTCACCTCGGCTCCCGAAAGAATCAGGATCCGGGAAAGCCAGGATCCCTTGAATCCGGTATGTCCGGTGAGAAATACTTTTTTTCCTTTAAAAAATGCCAGGTTATTCATGTCTCTTACTCCCACACTTTCCATGGAGCATTTCCGCTTCTCCACATTTCTTCCAGTTTCTTCTTCTCATTCATTGTATCCATGCACTGCCAGAACCCATTATGCCGATATGCATCCAGCTGTCCTCTTCTGGCTGCCTCTTCCAGAGGATATTTCTCAAATACAGTCGCGTCTCCTTCGATCAGATCCAGGATCTCCGGTTCCAGTACCATAAATCCGGCATTGATCCATCCGCTGTCTTCCTGTTTTTTCTCTTTGAAGTTTGTGATTTCTCCATCTTCCCGCAGATCCAGCGCGCCGAATCGTCCCATTGGCTGTACGGAAGTCAATGTTGCCATGCGCCCGCCTTCCTGATGGAATTTTAACAGTTCAGCAATGTTGATATCTGCCACACCGTCCCCATAGGTCAGGAAGAATGATTCTCCGTTCAGGTGTTCTTTGACCCGTTTGATTCTTCCGCCGGTCATTGTGTTTAATCCGGTATCTACCAGGGTTACTTTCCATGGTTCGGAGATGTTGTTGTGCACAGTCATTTTATTTTCCCGGGTAAAATCAAATGTCACGTCGCAGCTGTGCAGATAATAGTCTGCAAACCATTCTTTGATCATATGTTGTTTGTATCCACAGCAGATCACGAATTCGTTGTATCCATAATGGGAATAAAGTTTCATGATATGCCAGAGAATCGGTTTGTCACCGATTTCTACCATGGGCTTTGGTTTCAGTACACTTTCTTCGCTGATGCGGGTGCCGAAACCACCTGCAAGTATTACTACTTTCATGTTTTTTCTCCTTGTTTGTTCCGATTGAAGGGCATAAAAAGCCTTATTTTATTTATTGTATCAAAAAGGGGGCTTATTTACAAGTAGGAGGGAAATACATCCGGACGCCCGGAGAAGCCGGATGACAGGACAGTCAGAAGGTGGCAACGTGGGCAGAGTCGTTTTGAGCTAGCCACCAACTCCGACTAATATTCACGAGTGTCAGCTGACACTCGCGAAAGTCTACGTAGGTGTCGGATCTCAAAATCGCCTCTAACCGCCCACAAAGTGTTGCTCGCCTTTCTGACTGTCCTGTCATCCGGCTTCTTCGAGCTGTGTATTGGAACACGAAAAGGTACGCTACATGGTAATATAATAATAAATTTTCAGTGATCGACTTGTAAAAGTATTTTTGTTTTTACTTTAGCAGACAATTTTGTCCAAGATACCTTTTAATTGAGCGATGGCTACGCCATAGTTGGTCATTGCCACGCCCTGGTTTTTTGCCTGTTGGATGCGGTGGAGGACGTATTTGCGGTTGAACATGCAGGCGCCGCACTGAATGATCAGGTCATATGGGGTCAGGTCTTTGGGGTAGTCGGTGCCGCTTACGACGGTTACTTTCAGGGTTTCGCCGTATTTTTTCTTCAGCATCCGCGGGATCTTTTCTCTGCCGATGTCTTCTTTCAGTGGTGCATGGGTGCAGCATTCGGCGATCAGGACGCGGGAGTTAGCGGACAGATTCATCAATTTTTTAGCTCCCTCTTTGTAGTAATCCAGGTCGCCTTTGTAGTCGGCGAAGAGGACAGAGAAAGAGGTGAGCAGGCTTTCTGTAGGTTTGTGATCATAGACGTAGTCGAAGACCTGAGAATCGGTGATGATCAGTTTTGGGGGATTTTTCAGCTGATCCAGGGCTTCCACCAGTTTGTCGGTGGTGGTACTTAAAACAATACATTTTTTATCCAGCAGTTCCCGCATCGTCTGTACCTGTGGGAGGATCAGGCGACCTTTGGGTGCCTGGATGTCCTGGGGCATTACCAGGAGGACAACCTCTCCCTCGGATACCAGATCCCCAGTGATCGTCCGGCCGCCGAAGCCTTCGGGAACCATACGGATCATCCACTCTTTCAGTTCTGCGATTCCCGCACCGGTTTTTGCGCTCACGATGCAGACTTTCTCTTTCGTCTGTTCTCTGAGTTTTTCTGCAAATTCCTGATTTTCTTCATCTGAACGAAGATCGCTTTTACTTACCACCGGAATCACCGGTGTCTTTTTTTCCTGAAAATACCGAAACCACTCCAGTTCCTTTTCCATGTCTTCGGATGCAAATACTATCAGTGCCAGTTCCGTTTTCTGTGCAGCCAGCGCCGTCTTTTCCATCCGCATGGCTCCCAGTTCTCCCTCATCGTCAAATCCCGCCGTATCGATCAATACGCACGGACCAAGCGGTGCGATCTCCATCGCCTTGTAGACCGGATCGGTGGTGGTTCCCTTTACGTCTGCCACGATGGAGACAGACTGTCCGGAAAATGCATTGATAAAGGCAGACTTTCCGCTGTTTGTTTTTCCAAATATACCTATATGAAGCCGGTTGCCGGAAGGCGTTTCCTGTAATGTTGTACCCATATAATCTCCTCCCTTGTTTTTATGTAAACCAATTCTATTCTAATCATCTGAGTTTTACTCATTGTTTCCGTAACCTAACAGACACAACAGACAACCCCTGCGCCTTTGCAGGTGTTGTCCGCTGTGTCACTTCTTTCGACTGTATTTCCCTCTTGTCTCAGTACTCCAACAGTCGCTTTTTATTGTCAGAACCGAAAATCTCTCTGTCCGTTTTCGATATCCCGCAGATGCTCTTCTGCGACTTTACGGACTTTTTCATTTGGAATATTGTCCAGTTCTTTTTCGATCAGTTTCATACCGATTTCTTTTGTCTTTGGTGAAGCATAATCCTGGAGATACTCCATCAATGTCATCAGTGCATTCGGATGACAACAGTTGAGGATCTGTTTGCTCTTGCACAGGGACATAAAACGGTCGCCGGTTCTTCCGGCGCGGTAGCAGGCAGTACAGAAACTCGGGATATCTCCCATCTCCATTAACCACCGTACGATCTCATCCAGTGTCCTCTGGTCACTGACATCAAACTGTGCGGAAGTCACTTCATCTTCCGTCTCCGGTGTATCGTATCCACCAACACTCGTCTTTGACGCACCACTGATCTGAGAGACACCCAACGGAAGTACTTTTTCACGAACTGCCTGACTCTCTCTGGTAGAGATGATCATACCGGTATACGGCACTGCGATACGGATCAGCGCGCAGATTTTTGCAAAAATGTCATCACTGATACTGTTATCAAATACCGTTGGATCGATATCGTCCGCATGTTTGATACGTGGTACACTGATCGTATGCGGTCCCACACCGTGTACAGCTTCCAGATGTTCTGCGTGCATCAAAAGCCCCGCAAATTCATAACGATAAAGCTCCAGTCCAAACAGCACACCAAGACCCACATCATCGATACCACCTTCCATCGCACGATCCATGGCTTCGGTATGATATGCATAGTTGTGTTTCGGTCCCTTCGGATGCAGTTCTTCGTAGCTCTTTTTGTGATATGTTTCCTGGAACAGAATATAAGTTCCGATTCCGGCTTCTTTTAATTTTCGATAATTTTCCACGGTGGTCGCCGCAATATTTACGTTCACACGGCGGATGGCTCCGTTTTTATGTTTGATACTGTAAATCGTTTTGATAGATTCCAGAATATATTCGATCGGATTGTTTTCCGGATCTTCTCCTGCCTCAATCGCCAGTCGTTTATGTCCCATATCCTGCAGAGCTGTCACTTCTTTTACAATCTCTTCCTGGGTCAGTTTTTTCCGGGCGATATGTGTATTCTTTTTATGATACGGACAGTATACACAGCCGTTGATACAGTAATTGGACAGATACAACGGTGCAAAAAGCACGATCCGGTTTCCGTAAAATTCTTTTTTAATCTCTGCCGCAAGTTCATACATTTCCTGAATCTTGTCCGGCATCTCACACGCCAGCAGCACAGAAGCCTCTCTGTGTGTCAGGCCTTTACATTCCTTTGCTTTCGCAAGGATCTGGTCGATCAGTTCTATATTATCTTTATTTGCATCTGCATAAGCCAGGGTCTCTCTGATCTCTTCATCTGAGATAAATTCCTCGGCTTTTAACGATTTCGGATTATACATAACGTCTCTCTTCCTTTCTTTTTGGTCAGGCTGCCGGGTCTTCTGTGATTCCATTCGGATCCCGCAGACAGATTTCCGCAATCTTCCCAATTAGTATTTCTTGTTTTTCATCGGCACATTGCACTGTCTCCGCGATCTGTCACACACTGATAACCAATCGCAGCTATGCGCCGTTCCAGACAGCCGCGGCACTCTGCCGCTTCTTCGCCCGTACAGATTTTATTGTCATACAGCTGGTATTTGTCCCTCACCTGAATCGGTGACAGGTTTGGCATCACCACGTTGGCTCCTGCCAGAATACCCTTTTCTCTTCCCATCGGATGGATCGTTCCGAGTGCAGTGGTGGATGGCAACAGTACCATCGGATGAATCAGCCGGATGATTGCCAGAAGCCGTAAGGTATCTTCCAGCGTTCCTGCCTTTTCTTCTGCAAATGGGGTATCCTGATGGGGAATAAACGGTCCGATTCCCACCATCTCCGGTTGGAGTTCTTTGATAAACACCAGATCCTCATATAAGGTATCCAGCGTCTGTCCCGGCGATCCTACCATAAAACCACACCCTGTCTGATATCCGATCTCCTTCAGTTCCCTCAGACACTGTTTTCTGTGTGCCAGCGACATCTGTGACGGATGAAGTTTCTGATAATGCGCCTCATCTGCTGTCTCATGACGAAGCAGATACCGGTCAGTCCCCGCATCAAAATATGCCTGATAGCTTGCCCGTTCTTTCTCTCCGATCGATAACGTCACCGCACAGTCCGGATATCGTTTCTTGATTTCTTTTGTGATCGTACAGATCCGCTCATCGGTATAATAAGGATCTTCTCCTCCCTGGAGTACAAAGGTCCGAAAACCAAGTTCCCATCCGCTTTCACAGCACGAAAGGATCTGATCCATGGTCAGCCGATATCTCTGCGCTTTTTCATTGCCACAGCGGATCCCACAGTAATAACAGTTATTTTTGCAATAATTGGTAAATTCGATCAGCCCCCTCAGGTAGATCTCTTTTCCATAATATTTCCCGGCTGTCGCTCTCGCCCGCCGGTACAGTTCCTCGATCAGTTCCTGATCGGTTGTCGTCAGCAGTTCTTCCAGCTCCTCACGGCTGATCATCTGCTCTTGTTCGATCTTACTCAGTATGTCCCTGTTCATGCATGTCTCCTATTTCGAGTAAACTGCTTTTGCCGAGATTCCTTCCAGTCTTCCGATCTTACCGGTCAGGGCATTGATCGTATCCTGTGGCGCATCCATCGCGATGCTGATCACATGGATCTTTCTCTCCCGGTAGGGAATCCCCATTCTTCCTATAATATAACTTCCATATTCATGAAGCAGCTGGTTGAGTTTCTCGACTTCCTGTGGTTCTTCCACGATAATTCCAATCACGGCAATTCTGTTCATGTTCCACTCACTCCCTTATATCTGCACTTTCTGTGCCTGCTTCTTTTCAATACAGAGAGCAGAAAATTCTGCTCTCTGTAGCTGTAGTATCTGTATGTTATTCCACATCAAACTTTTCCAGACTCTCCAGTCTTGACTGATATTTTGAGTCGGAAGATTCTGTAAAGGACGCTTCACCTTTCATCTTTTCCAGCGCTGCTGCTGCTTTCTTTACCACCTGCAGCGTACCTGCTCCGGCCACACATCCTCCAGGACATGCCATTCCTTCCAGCAGATAGCCATTGTACTTACCGGCTTTCGCCATCTGGAGCATCTTCTTGCAGTTCTGCAGACCTTCTGCATTGACCACTTTGACTTCCCGTTCCGGATCGATCCGTTTTACCGCATGTACGACAGCCTGTGCAACCCCTCCGCTGACTGCAAAACCGCGTCCATCTGCACTTGCACGGAATAAAGGTTCGCCTTCCGGAATATCCTTCCAGTCCACACCTTTCGCATCAAACATTCCGGCAACTTCCTCAAATGTCAGTACAAAATCCACATAACTGCGAATACTCTTCCGGCTTGCCTCCAGTTTTTTCGCTGCACACGGACCAACAAAGACGATCTTGCAGTCTGGTTCTTTCTGTTTGATCAATCGCGCAGTCAGAACCATCGGCGTCAGCGCCATGGAAATGCATTTTGCCTGTTCCGGGAACAGTTTTTTCGCCATCATAGACCAGGACGGGCAACAGGATGTTGCCATGAACGGCAGTTTTTCCGGAACTTCTTCCAGAAAATCCTTTGCTTCTTCCACCGTACACAGGTCCGCTCCGATCGCAACTTCTCTCACATCGGTAAATCCCAGTGCCTGAAAAGCGCCACGGATCTTTGTATTTTTCATATCCTGGAACTGACCTGCGATCGCCGGCGCAAGAATCGCATAAACCGGTGTCTCGCTCTTTATCGCCATGATCGTCTGAAAAATCTGCCCCTTATCCACAATGGCACTGAACGGACAGCTTACCAGACACTGACCGCAGGATACACATTTCTCCTGATCGATCTCCGCTCTTCCATATTCATCGGAACCAATCGCATTCATTCCGCATGCTTTTGTACATGGACGCTCCTGTTTGATGATCGCATTATACGGACAGGCTTCCACGCACTTTCCACATTTGATACATGAAGACTCATCAATATGAGATCTTCCACCTTCCATATGGACAGCCTTCTTCGGACAGACCTCCACGCATGGATGTTCCAGACAGCCCTGACATCCTTCTGTTGTCATGACTCTCTTCTCCGGACAGGCATTACAGGCAAATTTGATCACATTGATAAGCGGCGGTTCGTAATATTTTTCTTCTATAATACTGGGTTCCACACCTTTGGAGATTGGCGCATGCTCTGTGATTTTTCTCAGCGACATTCCCATTGCCACACGCAGACGCTCACCAACGACTGCTCGCTCCAGAAAAATACTGTCTCTGTAAGTTGCAACCTCTCCCGGGATGATCTTATATGGAAGTTCTTCCAGTACCTCCTCCGGAGATTGCTCTTCGTATGCCATACGGGCAATCTCCGTGAATATTTTGTGTCTGATTTCAGTCTTGGATGAATACAGTCCTCTCATTTTTCCTCCTGATTTTCCGTTATACATTTTTCATAGTTTTTCTTTTTGATAGTACTTTTTAAAAATGATAGCATCCGTTCTGTCAGAATTCAACAGTTCCGATCGCATCTACCTATGCAAATACGGAATAGTTCCAGGAGTTATATGATTTTAAAATTTATTCATAACTTTCGTTATGTAACAGTTCATGTTCTTTGCCTTTTAATAATCCGGCGTACAGTTCCTGAACCAGCGGGTTCTCATCGGATTTCTTGATGATCGTTGTATTATCTGCGTTGTACAGACCTTTCGCACGGAGTGATTTTGTTCTGTCCCCGGCTCTGGTCGGCTGTCCGCCTCCCATGATACAGCCACGACGACAGGCCATGATTTCGATCAGATGATATTCTTTTTCTCCGTTCTTTACCTGATCCATAACTTTTCTCGCATTGGCAAGACCACTGGCTACACAGATCTTGATTTCGGTTCCCTGATAATCTACAGAGAACTCTTTGATACCTTCTTCTCCACGGACACCGCTTTCTGCGATCTCATGCATCGCTTCTTTGCTGTGGTCATTGGTCAGGCGACGAAGCACTGCCTCAGTCACACCACCGGTTACACCGAAGATCACACCGCCGCCGGAACCAAATCCAAACGGCATATCACAGGCTTCCGGTTCGAGAAGCGAAAATTTGATACCAAAGTTATCGATCATACGAAGCAGCTCTGTGGTTGTGATAACGATATCTGTATCCTGTTCTCCCTTGGTAAAACTATTCGGACGAACAGCTTCCGCCTTCTTCGCAGTACATGGCATGATGGAAACCATAACAGTTTTCTTCCCCTTTGCATGCTCCGAATCACGGAAATACTCTTTGATGACTGCGGAAAGCATTCCCTGCGGAGAACGGCAGGTGGACAGATTCGGAATATAATCTTTGTACTGATCGGTTACGAATTTGACCCATGCCGGACAGCAGGAAGTCAGTAACGGAAGTTTTTCTCCTTTTTTGATTCTGTCAAGGAACTCTGCACTCTCTTCCATGATCGTCAGATCCGCACTGAAGGAAGTATCGTATACTTCATCAAATCCCATCAGGTGCAGAGCATTGACGATCTTGCCCATCACGCTTTTTCCTTTGGTCAGACCATAATGATCTCCCACTGCAACACGGACAGCCGGTGCTACCTGAGCTACCACGCGCACATTCGGATCTGCCAGAGCTTCCCACACTTCATCCATATTGGTTCGGATAGAAATAGCTCCGGTCGGACAGAATACTCTGCACTGACCACAGTTTACACAGTCCGTTGTGGAAATCTTCCGGTCAAACGCCGGCATAACCATCGCTTCGGTACCACGGAATGCAAATCCAAGAGCACCGATACCCTGCAGTTCTTCACAGGCGCGGACACAGTTTCCACAAAGGATACATTTATTCGGATCTCTCACCAGAGACGGGGAACTCAGATCCAGTTCTCTCTGTTCTCTCGTATTCTGGAACCGGACATTTTCAACCCCCAGACGATGTGCCAGTTCCTGCAGAACACATTCTCCACTCTTTACACAGGTGGTACAGTCACGGCAGTGCGCTGCCAGAAGCAGTTCCACGATGAGTTTTCTGTATTTTCTGATACGTCCGGAATTGGTATGGATCACCATGCCGTCTCTCGGCTCTTCCGAACAGGATGCAAACATCTTTCCTCTGTCATCTTCCACGGTACACAGACGACAGGCACCAAATGTGGAAAGCTCGGAGTGGTAACACAGTGTCGGGATATTGATACCCGCCTTTCGGATCACTGACAGGACATTTTTCTCATCCGTAAATTCAACTTTTCTTCCATCGATGATCATATGACTCATAAGACACCCTCCTTCCTACATTTCCACATATACTGCATTAAAGTTACAGTTATCTTTACAGGCACCACACTTGATACACAGATTATTGTCGATCTGATGCGGATGCTTGATAGCTCCGGTAATTGCTCCCGCCGGACAGTTCTTCGCACATTTTCCACAGCCGATACAGAACTCGGAATTGATATGGAACTGACGCAGAGCCGTACATACTTTTGCGTGGCACTTTTTATCACGGATATGTTCAACGTATTCGTCGCGGAACCGGTTCAGGGTACTGATGACCGGAAGCGGTGCACTCTTTCCAAGACCGCACAGAGCCATACTCTGTACCATGTGCGCCAGTTCTTCCAGCTCATCGAGATCTGACATCTCACCCTTGCCGTCTACGATCCGCTCCAGGATCTCCAGCATACGTTTGGTTCCCTCTCGGCACGGAACACATTTTCCACAGCTTTCACGCTGGGTAAAGTTCATAAAGAAACGGGCTACTTCTACCATACAGGTGTTTTCATCCATGACTACCAGTCCACCGGATCCCATGATGGCATCCAGTTTCTTTACCGAATCAAAGTCCAGAGGCGCATCCAGCTGATCCAGGATCAGACATCCGCCGGACGGTCCTCCGATCTGTACGCCCTTGAAAGCAGCACCACTCTTGAGTCCGCCGCCGATATCATAAATAATATGACGAAGTGTTGTTCCCATAGGTACTTCGATCAAACCGGTATTTTCAATGGCACCGGTCAGAGAGAATGTCTTTGTTCCCGGGCTTCCCTCAGTACCGATGGTGCGGAACCAGTCTGCACCTTCCAGAATGATCTTCGGTACATTGGCATATGTTTCTACGTTATTCAGCACGGTCGGTTTTTCCCACAGACCTTTTTCAACGGTACGCGGTGGTTTTACACGCGGCATACCTCTGTTTCCTTCGATGGATGCCGTCAGAGCCGATCCCTCACCACATACAAAAGCACCTGCACCACGGTTGATATGCAGATGGAAGTTCACATCCGAACCAAGGATATGATCACCTAACAAACCATTTGCCTCTGCCTGTTCGATCGCCATGCGCAGACGTTTTACGGATAATGGATACTCTGCACGCACGTAAATATATCCGTCTTCTGCACCTACTGCATAAGCGGCGATGGTCATACCTTCGATCATCTTATACGGATCACCTTCCATTACAGAGCCATCCATGAACGCACCTGGATCACCCTCATCACCGTTACACACCACATATCGTACTTTTTCTTTCTGACGGGCTACCTGTGACCATTTTTTTCCTGCTGGGAATCCCGCACCGCCACGTCCGCGAAGTCCTGATTTTGTAACTTCTTCGATAACATCCTGCGGGGTCATGGAGCCAAGTGCTTTGGCCAGTGCCTGATATCCACCGGCTGCGATATATTCGTCAATCGACTCTGCGTCGATCTTTCCACAGTTTTCCAGAACGATACGTGTCTGCTGATTCAGGAACGGAATATCGTCCGGATGCGGACAGACAGTCTCATGATCACGGTAGAACAGTCTCTCTACCGGCTGTCCTTCCAGGATCGTACGCTCCACGATCTCTTTACAGTCTTCCGGCTGTACATGTACATACTGATAGTTATATGGTTCGATACGCATCAGAGGTCCCAGTTCACACAGACCCTGACAACCGGTTTTGATCACACCGATATGCGGAACATCTTTCTGCATCTCTATGGTAACACCATCGATATCCCGACACAGAATTTCCATTTCTTCATAAATTTTCTGAGCACCGGATGCGATACAGCCGGTACCGGAACAGACAAGAACGCGACAGGTATACGATTTGATTTCTTCATTTACCTTTGCCTGTCTGTTCAACAGATCTTCACGGCAATTTATACTCATACGCTTTCTCCTCTCAATTCATTTAACAGCTCGATAGCTTTTTCCGGCGTCATCTTAGGATGTACTTCATCATTGACCGTCAGAGTCGGCGCCAGTCCACAGGCTCCCAGACAAGATACGGTCTCTACGGTAAATAACATATCATCCGTTGTGTGTTTCTTATTACTGAGTCCCAGCTCTTTCATCAGAGCTTCTTTTACCGGCATGGATTTTCTTACATGGCAGGCAGTTCCGTCGCAGACTTTGATCACATACTTTCCTTTCGGTTCAAAGGAAAAGTTTTCATAGAATGTTGCCACGCTGTAGGCTTTTGCCTCTTTGACTCCGATCTCTTTCGCCACATAAGTAAGCAGTTCTCCCGGCAGATAACGATATTCTGCCTGAATATCCTGCATGATCGGAATCAGGGAAGCTGCCTTGCGGCCGTAGTGTTCGATAATCTCATCCGTTTTCTGGTAATAAGATTGATCCAGCATGTAGTTTCCTCCTTTCACTTCATTGCCCTTTTCTTTTTTGATTTCGATAACTTTCCGTACCTGTTCAGTTTCCCCTCTGAACAGTTTTGCGCAAACCGCAGTTTCAACCTCCATATTGCTGCCGTTCACTTTTGCATTTTATACAGATGTCATTATCACTATTATACTTTATTTTATCATTTTGCACAATAAATATTTTATTTTAGTGCTATTTGTCGTTATTTTAACGAACTTTTCTCATATAACAATATTTTTTATCAACATATCGTGTTTCATCTTTCTATGTCACTACATCTGGTATACCTGATGTGACTACTTAATAACAAAGAAAAGGCCTTTTTCCTTCCAATTCAAAAAGCGCCATTGCTTTCTGTGATGTTCTTCACATAAAAGCAATGACGCCTCTTTTTCAGGGGCAAAATACCTTTTGACTGCAGCATCTGAAACCGCGCTCTGCCCACACATAAGGAATTCCTTGGAATATAAACTTCATCATAGCGAAGTACTTTGCGGATACTTTTTCTTGTTACCTGAAATTTCCCAGTGAGCACTTCCCCGTCTATCGCGCTCCCTGTCACTTCGAATGTATATAATTCCACGAAAGACGGCATATATCTTACTTTGTACACACCTTCTCCGTCATAAAATCCGTCCACAGTTACTGTCTCATGTTTTCCTGTAAAGATTCCTTGAATCTCATAATCTACAAATGGGTTCTTAATCAGAATGACCTTCTACAGTCACTTCCAGAACATCCCATTTTTCCACCTGTTTTTCATAATTGTATCTTCTCATATTCTTCCTCTTTTATTTAAATTCATGTTTATTTTTTAAACCTTTTCGTTTTTATTTTCAACTTTTCTATAAATATATGTCTTTGCTCATTGTCCATAGAACTAAGAACGTGCCTCGGTACATCCTCGCGGAGCGTTTCTTACTTTACAGGAAAGCAATTTCCTGTAAAGTAAGAAAAAAGTTCAGCTTCCCACACGGAATCTGAACTTTTTCACTTACTGTTCTCTTTTATCTTTTCTTAACTGTTTCACCATCTACAAACACACAATTTGTATACAACTTACATTTTTCTTTTACCGGGTGTTCTATTTCCTTCAATAACAACTGTATTGCCCAGTATGCTCTTTCTGTATGGGGGACACGGATACTTGTCATATCAATGCCTCCGGTGAGAAAACTTGGCAGAGCATCAATACCGATCAGACTCACATCTTCCGGAATACGAATATTCAATTCATGCATTGCCATAATCGTTCCCATGGAAACATGATAGCTTTCCATAATATATGCCTGAGGCAGCTTTGCTGTTTTTAGATACTCTCGCATCATCTGATGAACTTCTTCTATACTGCTTCCCGTATTGATGATACGATCAGAAGCATCTCCCAGCCCCTTCTGTTTCATAATTTCCTGAAAACCTCTGCGCCGGCTCAGATAATTATACATCGGTAATGGATTACACAGATACTGAATATCTGTATTTCCTTTCGCCAGAAGTTCGTTCACCGCAAGTTCTACTCCCTGACGGTTATCGATCAGAATCACCGGATATTTTTCAATGTCCGGCGCCGCATCGTAAATCACCAGCGGTTTTCGGATTCCGTCAAGCAACGGACTGTTTTCCTGTTTTAATTCCGTTCCGAAAATAATTACACCCGCCACATCATCCGCATTACATTCGGCAATCATGCGGGACTGATCTTCCTCCCTGAAATCTGCATACAGTAATCCAAGCGAATATCCATTTGCTTGCAGATTTTTCTCAAATACCTGATTCACATCTGTCCAGAGATCCAGCTCAGCTCCCTGTATATTTTTCATTCCATTTGTAATTTTGACAATCTTGATCTGCTGTCTTTTTCTTTGTTCCGGCTGTCTCGAAAACATTCCCGGCGGCACTGCCCCATGCTCTTCCAGCTGTTTCTTACATGCGAGGACTTCCTGCCGTGTCTGTTCACTCACGCCCGGTTTTCCATTCAATGCCAGAGATACAGTGGATTTAGAGATGCCAAGTGCCCTGGCGATATCTATGGATTTTACATTCATGTAGAAGCCCCCTGTCTGTTCCTCGTAACTGTTTTAACAATTCAATTTGTAATGGTTTATTTTAAACCTTTTAAACATTTTATCTCAAATCCGGTTTCTGCGCAAGGATATAATAATCAAAATTAATCCACTGGACCAATTTTTGATATGTAACACAGTAAAAACGGACTGCTACAGTTTTTATTGATACAGCAATCCGTTTTCTCACATTTTACTCTATTCTGTTATTCCCAGAAAATGTAGCTTCCTGGCCCCACAGCATATTCTTTTTTTCCGATTACAATCTGCGCCGGAACCGGTGTTACAATCTCATACCGAATCGCACCGTCTGTGTGCGTCCACCGGGAACTGATCTTTCCGTGTCTGGTCTCAATCGATGCTCCCAGCCACTCCAGCTGATCTCCCGGTTTTGGCTGGATCCACGCTTTTTCAAATCCCGGATGTTCCTCCACCACCCGGATTCCTGCTGCCTGTTCATAGATCCAGTCTGCCACGGATCCGTATGCGTAGTGGTTAAATGAATTCATATCGGTACTCCAGAACTCTCCGTTTTCCATGATGCCGTCCCAATGTTCCCAGATCGTTGTTGCGCCTTTTCCCACCGCATACAGCCAGGACGGATATTCTTTCCTGCATAACAGCGTATAGGCAAGATCCGTATATCCGTAATTACTCAGTACATGCAGGATATACGGCGTTCCGACAAATCCGGTACGCATCTGGCAGCCATCGTTTCGAATCATCTGTGCCAGTGCATCCGCTGTTTTCTGACAGTCTTCTGCCAGTCCAAACTGAACCGCCAGAATATGTTCCGTCTGTGTCCCGTACTCCGGATATGTGTTTCTGAAAGTCTCCACGATTTTTTCATGAAGTGCCTCGTACGCCTTCACATCTTCCCCGATCACACGTCCTGCCTTTATTACAAGTTCTGTCGAATGTGCATAAAATGCAGACGCAATAAAATCTTCTCTGCTTGCTCCCTTATAGCTTCCCTGCGGCGCATCCAGACCGAGCCAGTCACCGAAGTGTTCTCCACCTGTCCACAGATATGGGGTGGTTGTGTGATTTGTCACATAATCCACCCATTTTTTCATACTGGCAAACTGATCTTTTAAGATCTGCGGATTGCCGTACGTCTGATAGATCTGCCACGGACAGATCGTCGCCGCATCTGCCCAGGCGGCACTGGCATTTCCGCCAACCAGATAGTCCGGAACTACATGACCTACTGCACCATTCTCCATCTGATCCGCTGCCAGATCGTGAAGCCATTTCGTAAAGAACCGCTCCACATCAAAATTATAGCTTGCTGTTTTGGTAAATACCTGCACATCCCCGGTCCAGCCAAGTCGTTCATCGCGCTGCGGGCAGTCGGTCGGCACATCCAGGAAGTTGTCTCTCTGACCCCAGAAAATATTGGAGATCAGCTGATTCAGAGTCGGATCCGAAGTCTGGATCGCTCCTGTTTTTCGGATGTCGGAATATACTGCGATTCCCCGGAACTGTTCCGGCGTTGCTTCCCCCGGAAACTCGTCCAGTAAAAGGTATCGGAAACCAAAAAACGTCAGTACCGGATGCCAGGTCTGTATTCCCTCGCTGCAGATATAATTTATCTCCGCTTTTGCACTTCTGTAATTTGCATTGTAGAAATTTCCTTCTGCGTCCAACACTTCTCCGTGAAGAATATGGATCCGGTCACCTGCATGGGCATCTACGGTAAATTCCACATATCCGGTAATCTCCTGCCCAAAATCCACGACCAGCTCTCCCGCCGGGGTGCGGAAAACAGATTTTGCTGCCACCACTTCCTGCTCCCGGATTTCTTCCCCTTCCTGCGGGATCAGAATCTCTTTTGACCATGCGAATTCTTTTACTGTATTCCACTCTTTTGTCACAAAAGTGGCATCACAGAACTCCCCGTCGTAAATCTCACTGAAACGAACCCTGCTTTCTCCCCATGTCCAGCTCTGATCCGTTACGATTACTTCTTCGCTTCCATCCATGTATACAATATGCACTTCTCCAAGAATACCTCCCGGACGACCCATTCTTTGCAGCTTGTCAGGTGTGTCCTGCCATCCAGGCATCGGGGAGCGAAACCACCCTTTCCCAAGTGTTACAATAAGTTCATTTTCCTCTACCACCAGATCTGTAATGTCATATTCCTGATACTGCAATCTTTTATCATAAGCCGTCCACCCCGGCGCTAACACATAATTTCCAACTCTTTTTCCATTCAGATGTGCCTCATACACACCCAGCGCTGTCAGATATAACGTCGCACGTTCTACTTCCTTTTCTGTCTTCCATTCCTTTCGAAAAACCGGACACACCCCACCGGTATCTTCCGAAGTCCGGATCCATTTTGCCTGAAACTCCATGGTTCTACCTCCCACCAACTACTGCATTTATACAGTTTCTCTTATAACTTAGTGTACAACTTTTTCGCCATAACAGGAATATCTTTCATGACCTTTTATCCACTTTTTCCATCTCTTCTACAAATTTTTCTTCCGTCTTCGATCATTTCATCTACTGCCTGACACATATCAATTTCTTTCTCTTCTTCTGATATTGTAATCGGTGTATTTGTTATCTTCTGGAAATATATAAAAGCATTGAAACTTCTCCGAATATGGCATCAAGATATGTTTTTAGAAATGATAATTGAATTCCTCAATGAATGGAAATAGTATGCTTTGCAGTTATATTAACACCTGCTGATTTTTTTGTCTATCTTATTTTTCAAGAGGCGATGGATTTTCTTTCCACCGCCTCTTTTCACACCCTTATTTCAGCACTCTGACCTCAAACGGTTTCAGCACAACCGTACCGCTCACTTTTTCACCTGTATACAGATCCGTCATCTCTTCTTTGACCTGAATCTCGGCTTCTGCGTCTTTGTAGTTCAGAACGAAGCAATACTCGGTATCCTCTTTCTTTCTTACAGCCAGTTCGCAGGTTTCCGGGATCTCCAGTTTTGCTTTGTATGGATCTTTCACACCCAGTTTCTCCAGGAATACTTCTGCTGTTTCCTCTGAGAATGCTGCGCCAAAGTAATATACGGTTCCTTCTCCGTAAGTATTCTTGATCAGTCCAGGTTCTCCTGCATAATAGCAGTTCTCGTATCTTCCAAGAACTTCTGCATGTTCACCTACTGCTGCCAGCTGATCGTTAAATACAGCAGCCTCCAACTTCGTGCCATCCCAGTCGATCACGATATCTTTATTGTCCGGGGATACCAGTGTGTATTCCGGAATATCCACACCGCTCATCTCGGCGAATTTGCCCGGCAGTTTGTCCATGACGCAACGGCCGTACATATCTTTGTATCCGCTTCTGCAGCCCAGAACCAGGCAGCCGCCATTCTTTACATACTCTTCCAATACGGCTTTTCTCTCCTCTGAGATCAGTACCGGATGCGGGTAGAACAGTACGCTATATGGTTTCAGGTCTTCTGCGGTTACATCATCGCGCAGATAGATATAATCCATCGGTGTATGGGTTCTCTGTGCAGCTTCGAAGATACCAAGCTGGCTCTTCCACTCTACTTTTTCATGCCATACATCCAGCTGGCTGTCCCATGCGTTGTCATAGTCTTTCAGGAAACCAACTTTTGCTTCATACTTGGAGCCTGCAATTTCAGACAGTTTCTGGAATTTCTCATGAACCGATTTGACTTCTGCCAGTCTGCGGTTGTCTCTTCCGGAATAATCCAGGATACCATGCCAGTAAATCTCGGTACCGTAAGTACAGGTTCTCCAGCGGAAATAGCTAACATAGTCTGCACCGTGTGCTACGCTCTGCATAGTCCACAGGGTCATCTGTCCCGGCTTCGGAGTCGGAGCTGCCATACCGGTGTTCCATCCGTTGGCTCCGGACTGCTGTTCCATGATACCGAAGTTTTTGGATACCGCACGAACCTCAGACAGGTTACGGCTCCACATACGGTCTTTCAGGAAGTTATCCTTGTTGTACGCATCCAGACAATAAGCAAAGTTCGGATAAGAATCATATGTGATGAAATCCAGACTCTCGTTTGTCATTCTCTGGTTGTCCAGGTTGCCGAACAGACCGTTGGTGGTGATAAAATCACCCGGTTTGATGTATTTGCGGATGATATCGCTCTGCAGTTTTGCGAATTTGCATGCGCTGTCAGATACGAATCTGGTATAATCCAATACTTCATGAGGGTTGGTGTTGTTGCTCAGAGTGGTTCTCGGCACATACACTTCCTCAAAGCTGTTGTATGTCTGATTCCAGAAGTTGGTTCCCCATGCTTCGTTCAGTGCATCAATGCTTCCGTATTTTTCCATCAGGAATTTGCGGAAAGCGATGGTATCACTTTCAGAATAGAACTCATTTTTCTCACAGTTGATCTCATTGTCAATCTGCCATCCGATGATTGCCGGATGTTTTGCATAATGAGATGCAGATTTTTCCACAATGATTCTGGTCAGTTCCTGGTATTTCGGAGAGTTGTAGTTGTAATGTCTTCTTCCGCCATGGCGGTACAGAACACCGTCCATGTTTGCATTCAGAACTTCCGGATATTTCTCAGTCAGCCAGGCCGGCGGTGTAGCCGTCGGGGTACAAAAGATCACTTTCATACCCATATCAGCAGCTACATCCAGAAATCTGTCAAAGAAATCATAGTTGAATACACCTTCGTACCGCTCGATCTTGCTCCATGCAAATTCTGCGATTCGGATTACTTCGATGCCGTTTTCCAGCATTCTTTTCAGGTCGTCACGCCAGAGACTTTCGTCCCAGTGTTCCGGATAATAACAAGTCCCCAATACCAGTCTTTCACCATTAATGATCTCCATAAATTTCTCTCCTTTTCGATTATCTATATATATGATAATATTTGTTGTCGCCGCAAATGTAAAGAACCATACAACCGTTTATTCTTTCACTGCACCAGATGTCAGACCTGACATGAAGAACTTAGATGCACTTAAGAATGCGATCAACAGCGGAAGAACCGCGCAAGTACTTGCAAACATCAGTGCGCCGTAGTCTGTACCACGGTCACCAACCATGGTCTTCAGCATCAGCGGCAAAGTCATTTTTTCCGGTCTTCTCAGGATCATCAGAGGCTGCATGAAGTCATTCCATACGTTTACAAACTGCATGATACCCAGAGAAGCATAAGCAGGTTTCAGGATTGGTGCGATAACACGGAAAAAGATTGTCCACTCACTACATCCGTCGATCCGAGCTGCTTCGATCAGAGATACCGGTACGTTGTTCTGGCAGTACTGTCTCATCCAGAAGATACCAAACGCGTTGGCACAGCTCGGAATGATCAGAGCCTGGAAGCTGTTTAACCAGCCCAGTTTGGACATCATGATGAACCACGGGATGATACCTGCAGTCCACGGAACCATCATGGTTCCCAGAAGAATCGCAAACAGAACTTTTTTACCAGGGAACTGATATACGGAGAATGCATATCCACCGATGGAACAGAAGAACAGCACCAGGATAACATTACCGAAAGTTACGATACAGCTGTTCAGGAAGGACAGCGGGAAGTTTACTGCTGCTACCATGTTGTGGAAGTTTGTTACTAGATTTGTTCCAAACCACAGAGCCGGCGGGAAAGAATAAATTTCACTGGTTGTGTGGGTTGCCATAACGAACATCATATAGAACGGAACCAGCATGATCAGTGCAATCAGTCCCAGAACAATATATAAGGAGATTTTCTTTCCAATCGGATGAATCTTGGCAATCACGATTAAGATAACGGCTAACGCTAAAAGTAAAATTAATAATGTTTTCATTTACCGTATTTCCTCCTTCCTGTTTCTTTCTCTTCTGAAAATTTGTTAACAAAGATAGAGATCACAACAATCATGATTGTGATTACATATGCACAAGCAGATGCATATCCATAGGAGTTTCCACCCTGCGGAGCTTTATTTAACAGATACATCATCAGTGTCAGACCGCCGTTGTTGACACCACCGGTCCAGCTGGAGTTTGTCAGGATGAACGGTTCTGTGAACAGGTTGAACATACCGATACTGGACTGTACGATTGTAAATACGATGATTGGTTTTAACAGAGGAATAACAATGCTGAACATAACTCTTGTGTTCGAAGCACCGTCGATCTTGGCTGCTTCATAGATATCACCACTGATACCCTGCATACCGGCCAGATAGATAACCATGTTCCAGCCTACCCATTTCCATGCGAACATAACAATAACAGCTACTTTGATCAGACTTCCGTCTCCGCCCAGCCAGTTGATATTTTTACCACCGAACAGGCTCAGGAACCAGTTGATGACACCATAGTTATTTCCAAACATGGTCTGGAAGATGATAGAGATAGCAACAGAACTTGTTACCATCGGCATAAAGTAAATGGTCTTAAAAATGTTTTCACCTTTTACCAGTTTGGAGTTCAGGATATAAGCCAGTGCGAGACCTCCAAGCAGAATCGGAATATGTGCGATGATACCGATCAGCAGTGTGTTGGATAATGCTTTCCAGAACAGTGGATCCTTGAACAGGTTGATATAGTTGGTCACTCCGTTAAAGTGCATCGGTCCGATACCGTCCCACCGGAGGAAACTCAGTCCGAATCCGGCTACGATAGGGAACAGACCGAAAATTGCAAATAAGATATAAAATGGTGCGATGTACGCATACGCCACTTTATTTTGTTTTAATGTGTAAACAAACCCTTTTTTCTTTTTTGTTTTCAAAAGTGATCCTCCTTCCGTCCATCAGTATTTTTACTCAAAATCAGCCGCCAACCGGACGATTCCGATGCAGCGGCCGATGTTGATTTTTTAATTTTTACTGATTTACTTCTTATTTGTCCCAAACGCCTGCGTCTTTCAGTACCTGAATCTGCTGTTCTTTTACTTCTGCAGTTGCTGCTTCGATATCAGATTTTACCAAATCACGGATACCTTCTGCATCCAGTCCCTGTTCCAGTCCAGAGTTTACAGATGTGTAGATACATCCATCAGCTGCTGAATCCATCATGGTTGTGTTTACAGGCTGCAGTTCTGTTGCAATTTCAGCCCACAATTTTTTCGGCTGCTGTCCGCTGAAGTAATCATCTGTTGCTTCATAGATAGAAGCATCTTCATATGCAGGTGTGTAAGCCGGGAAGTAATCTACAGCCTGGAAGATGTCGTTCTGACCTTCTTTTGTTGCCATCATGTATTTTACGAATGCCCAGGCTGCTGCTTTGTTCTTGCTCTGTTCCGGAATTACCAGGAAAGATCCACCCCAGTTGGAAGCTTTTACACCACCAGGGATCTTAGCAACGCCCCATTTTCCAGAAGCGTCCGGAGCATAGTCAGTTTTCAGGAATCCACCGAACCATCCGCCAGAGATAACAGATGCCACACTGCCGTCAGCGTAAGCTGCTTTTGCTTCGGTACTCCACATATCAACGTTCATATCCAGACCTTCTTCACGCATCTTGATGACTGCGTTCAGGCAATCCAGGTCGCCGTCTCTTTCAACCTGCAGGTTCAGGTCTTCGTCATAGAAATCTCTGTTACAGAACAGTTCATAATACAGATATGCTGCATCTGGTAACAGCCAGCGTTTTCCAGGAATATTTACTTTTCTTGCTACTTCCAGTACGCCGTCCCATGTGCTCATCAGTTCAGCAACTTCATCCGGATCGGTCGGAAGTCCACATTCTTCAAAGATATCGGTACGATAGAAGTAGGTTGTTGGTCCTACATCCCAAGGAATCAGACGCATTGCAGTTCCGTCTGCAGACTGGCACTGATCCCATTTGAATGCTACGAAGTCATCTTTCAGCTCGCCTGCATTGTATGGCTCATCCAGCAGGTTTGTTAATGCGGAGGAGTCACGATACTGAGCAACATAAGCACCCTCTACCATAGCAACATCCGGAGCACCGTCACCTGCGGACAGGGATGTCTGCAGTGCCTGATGATGTGCTGTTGTATCTGTAAACTGCCACTCTACTTCGATATTTGGATATTCTTTGTTAAATCCATCCATAGCTGCTTTGAAACCATCATCACCGGATGGCCATCCGCCTACTGTAATTGTACCTTTGATGCTTTCCGGATCTGAAAAATCTGCCTCTGAAACATCATCGCCACCTCCGTTGGATCCTCCACAAGCTGCAAGTCCAATCGTCATGGTTGCTACCATAACACATGCTAAACCTTTCTTAATCATATTTCTTTTTTTCATACACTGACCTCCTGTGTTTTCTAAACACGTAGATTCTTTACACTTTCTCCCAACTGCAATTTAGGTTTAATATGCACCATATATCTTTTATTGGTTTTCTCAATCATATCAATCAGAATATTGGCACATTCTTGTCCCTGTTTTTGCGGAAACATATTAATTGTGGTAAGGGTAGGGGAAAGATACTTCCTGGTCCCTGTTCCGTCTATTCCCATCACAGAAATCTGCTCGGGCACTTTGACACTCAGTTCCTGAAATCCTCTTATCATCCCAATCGCAAATTCATCATTGAAGCAAATGACTGCTGTCGCATCCAGCTTTCGCTCTATAAAGATCTGTGCTGCAAGTTTTCCTTTTCCAAAGAAATCTTCCTCCTGATACATACTATGTCCCGGTAAATCCTCGGAAAATGGTGCAATTCTTGGATCATTTTTCATTGCATTCTTGTGGATCGCCAACACGTATTTTCCCCATCCGGCATTTCCAATCACTTTTCTGATATAGTCTTTATATGCCAGATAGCGAGAGTTTTGATTGTCCATATCATACGGAAATCCATAAGCTATGATTTTGTGTCCCGTGCTGTTCAGATAATTCAGTGCGATTTCCATCGCCTTATACATATCCGTTTCCACCAATGGTACTGACTTTGGAATGTCTGTTACATTACAAAAAGATGCGCTTACTACCGGAAGATAATAATTTTTTCCACCTTTTTTCATGTAATAGCTTATCGTATCTTCATTCGGCATAATAATTCCATCAACCATGGTATCCTTCATACGCTCAAATTTCATCACACCGCTTACAGTTACCAGATATCCTCTTTCATTTGCTGCCTGACACATTCCTCTGTACATGTCAAGGTAATACTCATTGTTCAGATCTTTACAGTAATATAAAAGTTGTTTTGTTCTCCGTTCCTGTAGGCTCATAGCCACTGGTTGCGGAACATAACCTAACCTTTCTGCTGTTGCTATGATTTTTTTTCGCTTACTTTCCTCCACATATCCGCTATTATTTAATGCTCTTGATACTACCGATATAGAAACCTCACATAATTCTGCAATGTCTTTTCTCGTAACTGGTTTCTTGTCCATATCTCTTCCACTCCTTGCCTTTTTGTGCACTTTATACAACAAGAGTTGGATTTTTACATCCGTACTAGTACTTTTGATGCCTTTATTTTATTTCACCATCGTCTTGTTGTCCATATCGCTATATGTGGTCGCGTGACCACAGTGGTTATTTTGTCATTTTTTCTCATTTTTTTGTGCGATTCGACTATTTTTTTCATAGGTTTTATATGCATTTTTACTATAATTTTTGCATTTTGTAGTATATACAAGTTATAGAAAAGACATACATGTGTATCAAAATACATGTATGTCTTCCGCTTTTTTATTATTTTGTAACTGTTCAGTACCCGCAGTTACGTTTATTTAACTCGTTGCTCATATACGCAAAAGCCAAAGTTCTTTCCCTTTTATGCCAGTTTTCTCAAAACCTCTGCCAGTTCTCTACTATCCCGTACATCCTCATCTACAACAAAATCCACCAGTCCCACCTGGGGAATCTCATGGCAGTCGCTTCCCCGGGTTACGATCAGGTGCTCTCTTCCCGGTTCCTTCAGCCATGCGTCCAGCTTTTCATTGTGATTGTCATGTCCGGAATTAAAGTTTCTCTCCACGCCATGCAGATACTTCGGATCCTGTATCTGGCAATATTCCCGGAAGGGGTGAGCCTGTATCAGAACACATCCGTTTTCCTCACAAATCTCATATAATTCCTGCAGACTGCACTCACAGATATCCATGTGCTGCCGGATAAACTCCTTTGTCACGCCGTATACCAGATAATCCTCCGGTCCGCACTCCAGACGGATCTCCATACCTAGGATCACTGTCAGACCTACACGTTCTCCCTCTTCTTTTGCCAGCTCATACCCGCGAAGATAAGTCTGATAATGCTCCTTTGTCGTCTTTCCCCACAGGTGCATAATCCCTTTGTCAAAATGATTGGTGATCACGATTCCGTCATATCCGGCCTCTTTATATCCATCCACCAGTTCCTTAGCTTTAATCACCGCACACGGGCTGACTTCACAGTCATGTGCATGCATCTCTAATCTCATACTTCTATTTTCCTCTTTCTTTCTGTTTTTTATAACCTGTTATCTCCTGTTCTTTATCTTCAGCACAATCGCCCTGATTCCAAGAATCACCATCCAGATGATGGATTCAAACCAAACCATTACCGCAAGAAAAATTCCGGTGTCTGCATCCCAAAACAAATTGTCGGATATTGTCGTAATCAATCCCAGAAACGACAGCCAGAACAGGATCCCGGCGATCCAAATCTGGGAAATTCCCACGCTATAATGTGTTCGAAGACCTGCGTATAATATTCCCAGTCCCAGTATCACAACGATCAGCATGATCATGGTCGGAAAAGAGGACTTCCACTCTTCTCCACAGACTCCCTGTAACTGCCCGATTCCAATGGCAGCAAATGCCACCGCACCCCATACATTTGGAGTTTCTTTTTTATTCTTCTGTTCCAGATAACGAATCAACACCTTCGCAGACTCTGCATCGGATCCTGAATAAATTTTTTGCAGCGTCAGGTACACTTTCCCCTTCACCGGATATTTTTCCAGAAGATCAATCAGTCCGCTGACATACGCCTCCTGCAGCATCACTGCCCGGTTTTCTCTCCGGAAAAAGAACGGTTCATACAGTTCCGTCCGATTTCGTTTCTTTTTATCCCCAAGAATCAGTTCCAGTTCATACAGCGAATCCCGGATTGCCCTCCGGGTCTGTTCCTGCAGTTTCTCCTGTTCTTTCTGCCAGTCCATTTTTCTTCGCCGTGTTTCCGCTTCCCGTTTCCACTGTTCCCGTCGTTCCGCTTCCTCAAAGGCATCAAATCGAGATTCCCAGTGACTGATATCCTGATATGCCTCTGTATTTTTTCTCTCCTGTTCAGGAATTTCTTTTTTCTGCTGAGCCTCCGAATTCTCATTTTCCTGTAGATCTTCTGCGTCTTTTTCTGCCTTTTGCCAGGATTCTTCTGTTACCTCATTCTCTTCAAAATCCTGGTCTGACGCTTCTTCCGACTCTTCGCTTTCTTCCTGTTCTTCTTCCTCTTTCCACCGTGTATCAGAGTCACACGTTTTTTCTGATTCCCATTCAGATTCCGTCTTTTCTCCGTCTGAAAACCAGTCATCCCCCGCATCTGACGACCAGTTTTCCCCTTCTCCCCGGCCGGTCAGAAGCTGATAGGCTTCCTGGATCTGGTTAAATTCTTTCGGGTGCTCTTCCGGGTGATATTCTTTTGCCAGTCGTGCATACGCTTCCCGAATTTCTCTTCTTGTGCTTCCCGGCATCAGTTGTAAGATCCGGTATGCTGTCAGCTGGTCCACGAATGATCATCCCCTTCCCTTTTCCAGTACTCCTCCTCGTCCGTTTCTTCATTGTCCGGATCCTGTGCTTCCTCTTCGTCCCACAGATCCCAGTCAGACTCCGATGCATCGAATTCTTCCTCAAACGGATCATAATATTCCAGCATACTGACCGCTTTCTCCAGATACCTTCGGTATCCCTGGATCTGTCTTGGATTCTGTCCGTCCAGAAATTCCTCAAACGTACGGATCATCTGCTGCACCTGTTCTTTCTGTTCCGGATATACTTCCTGGTACAACGCTTCCAGCCGTTCCATCATCTGCTGATTCTCCGACAGATCCCGCGGATGCACCTTCAGTTTCTCCAGCTCCCGGACACGTTCTTCCAGTTCCGCTTCCGGGATTTTCTGAGAAATAATGTGTGTTTTTACCACACCGGTAGATACCACCCGGGTATCCACCACCAGAATTCCGTTGATATCATAGGTAAACCGGACATCCACCGCTTCTTTTCCCTTTGGTTTTGGCGGAACCGATATCTCGATTTTCCCAAGAAGCAGATTATCCTGCGCGTAAGTATTTTCTCCCTGATGTACCTCCACAACTACATAATCCTGCTGATCCGATGCCGTATAGAATCTGCGTACTCTCGAACACGGCAGTACCGTATTGCGATTGATGATATTTGCCATATATGCCCGGTCCGGGTCTGCTTCATTTATCGTGGCAACGCCGAGAGAAAACGGGCAGATATCCGTCAGAATATAATCTTTTATCTCTTCTTTTCTCTTTTTCACACCACACACAAGCCCAAGTCCCAACGCGATCAGCTTGTCACAGTTTTCCTGCACCATAGGTGCTTTATGAAACAGATGGCGGATATACTTCTGGATCAGCGGCATTTTGCTGGATCCTCCTGCCATGACCACCAGATCCACATCATGAATCGTCATTTTCCCGTCTTTCAATGCTCTTCCGATGACCTGACGGATCTCTCTTAACAAAGCTTTACTCTCCTCAAACAACCGGTCCATCGTATAGGTACTCTCATAAACCTGATCCCCCACCATCGCATGCATCACGACCTCTTCCTGCTCGGAAAGCAGCTTTTTGCATCGTTCCGCCTGTTTGAGAAGCACCGCATATTCCTGCGCACGCATCTGCATCCTTCCCATTCCGTGTTCTCTCAGAAAATGCTCAGCGATCAACAGGTCAAAATCATCCCCTCCCAACCGGTTATTGCCCGCTACGGAAACGATCTCCACCATCGTATCAAAACAGTCTACCAAAGACACATCCAGCGTTCCTCCACCAAAGTCAAACACCAGCATATTCTGTTCTTCATTTGCTGTAAAATAAGATGCCAGTGCCGCTGCACTTGGCTCATTGACGATCCGTTCCACATGGATCCCTGCAAGTGCTCCGGCACGTTTTACCGCCACCCTCTGTTCATCATGAAAATACGCCGGAACCGAGATCACCGCTTCCTCGATCTCTTCGCCCAGATAATTCTGTGCATCTTCCACGATTGATCGGATCACCAGACTGCTCAGTTCTTCCGGAAGAAAACTTTTTTCTCCAGGCTTCCAGCTGCGCCCGGTTCCCATATCTTTCTTAAAAGAAGAAACTGTCCGTTCCGGATGGGTGATCAGCCGGTCTTTCGCCGGTTGTCCCACAATCAGTTTTCCGTCCTCCGTCATACTGACCACACTCGGTGTAAGATAAGAGCCGTATGCGTTCGGTATCAATTCCGCTTTTCCGTTTCGGTAGACACAACCAAGTGAATTGGTTGTTCCAAGATCAATTCCTATGACTGCCATCTTCTTTTTCCCTCGTATTACCAATACTGTCTGCTGGATAATTACCCTGTATCTTTATTATTTCCCCGAACCATTCTTTCCCACCTGCGGCTCTTCCAGAAATGCAAAAATCCGTTTCCAGTATCCCCGCAGGATTCGGCTTCCGGATCCGTAGATTTCATGCTTTGTCCCCGGTACAATGATCATAGTTCCCGAGGTCAGTCCTCGTCTGGCAAGTTTTACCACAAACCGTACCTGTTCCGGCTTTGACACCAGATGATCCTCTGCCGACTGGAAGATCAGCACAGGAGCCTGGATCTGCTTCCACGCTTTCCGTTGCAGATACCTGTTCAGCCGCCCTGCCTGGTACAGCCAGCTGTATGACGCCCCGTTTGTCTGAAACAACGGTTCTTTCTCTTTTTTATCCTGATAATATTCAAACCGCACCTTGCAGGTAGAAGAACTGGTTTCAAAATTTTCCCGTCCCTCATACGGATGCTGTCCGACTACATATTCCGCTCCTTTTCCCTGCTGGCACGCACCGAAAGCGATCTGTTTTGCCACCGGCCACAGGATATTTCCGGTTGCAGGACGGATCATCGGAGAGGAAAGCACCACTTTCGTGAAAAGCTCCGGCTCCTGCGCTGCCTCCGCTACCGCAAGACCTCCACCCATGGAATGCCCATATAAAAATACCGGAAGTCCAGGGTTTTCTTTTGCTGCCATCTTTGCCACATACAGAAAATCGTTCACATACCGCTGATAATCGTCCACATAAATCAGCGAACTATCCGGTATCAGCCGATAACTTCTTCCATGCCCGCAGTACTCTGGCAGATACACATGATACTGTTTTTTCACAAAATAATAAATCACTTCTTTATATTTTTCCGCAGTTTCCGTAAACCCATGGGAAATCATCACCACACCCTTCGGACTGTCCGCCAGATACCTCTCACAGTAGATTTTCTTCCCCTCTTCCCGTTCCGGCCACAGCACGGACTTGCGGATATCCAGATACGGTTTCACAACATTTTCCATCTGTTCCCGGTAACCCTGCTCACTTAAAATTAATCTCTCCACGCTATTCCTCCAGACTGCTGTTCTATAAAATATATTATAATAGAATTTATCAATCTGTCTACCAAAAAGACTGCAACCATTTCGCACCATGAATACTGTCGGCACACTCTGCCGGCTCATCTCGGGATTCAGATATACGGTCAGTGCACTTAACGTAGCTCCTCCGGTGGCAAATGCAACCGCCGGCGCCACACACGTCACACAAAGATACAACACTTCAAACAGGTTGGAAAATATCGGTGCATATTTTCCGTAAAAGGAATCCGTTGACCGCATCCAGTTCAATCTTTCGGATCCCCCAAGTATGTACTATAACTAAAAAAGGTTCACCGGACCTTTTTGTCATATGCTTGGCAACAAAAAACGTGCGGAAAATACTTTTTTCCACACGTTTTACTGCTGTTTTTTTCTGTTTCTTTATTTACTATCTCTCTCACGCGAATTCCGCCATAATATCCGTCACATGCTCCATCTTTTCACACCGCCATGCGTTTTCCCCGCAAAACAGCAGTGCATCATCCGTCTCACCCTTTGCTGCATGTACCAGCGCTCTGGTGATACAGTATGGTGTGTTCGCCGGATTACAGGTAGCGATACACTGATAGCATTTTTTAATTGACTCTCGCCTGCTTTCTTTTTCCTCCAAAAACCGGTTTCGTATCGCCCGTCCCGGCATTCCTACCGGGCTGTCCACGATCACAATATCTTCTTTCTTTGCATGCAGATAGGTCTGTTTATACGCCTCGGAGGCATCACATTCCCAGGTTGTCACAAACCGGGTTCCCATCTGTACGCCGTCGGCTCCCAGTTCCATTGCATGAAGCATATCTTCTCTGGTGAAGATCCCTCCTGCCACAACCACCGGAATCTCTTTTCCATACTTGTCCGCATATTTTTTCACTTCGGCAAGAATTCCCCTGATCTCCTGATCATAAGTTACCGGGGTAAATTCCTCCAGCTGCTTTCTGGAAAATCCAAGATGTCCTCCGGCTTTCGGTCCTTCGATCACCACAAGATCCGGCATCCGCTGGTAATGATGATCCCAAAAGCGGCAGATCACTCTCGCCGCCTTCACCGTGGATACGATCGGTGCAATCTTCGTCTTGCTTCCCGCAACCAGTTTTGGCAGTTCCATGGGAAGTCCTGCACCGGAAATAATCAGATCAATCCCGGCTTTCACGGCTGCTTTTACATACTCCGCATACTGCTTCGTTGCCACCATGATATTCACACCCAGGATCCCGCCCTTGGCAATCTTTCTGGCTTTTTGGATCTCTTCTCCGATCACCCGCAGATTGGTTTTGATGGGATCTTTTTCAAACTCCGGATCCCGATACCCGATCTGTGCCGTGGAAATCACTCCTACACCGCCGCAGGCTGCCACACTTCCCGCCAGCCCGGAAAGACTGATTCCGACACCCATACCTCCCTGAATCACAGGAATCCTGGCTGTAAGTTCTCCTATTTTCAATGTTTTCATCTTTTCTCCTACATCCGGCGAAATCTTTCGTACCGTTCTTCCACAATCTGTTCTCTCGTCTTCTGACAGCTTTTCCGCAAAAATCCATCCAGATCTTCTCTGATCTCTTCTGCAATCTCCGGAAGATTCTCCTCATTCGCCGGTTCCGGTTCCCGGATCACTTTTTCAATAATCTTCAATTTTTTCAGATCTTTCGCCGTGATCTTCATCACCTCAGAAGCCTCTTTCGCCCGTTTTCCATCTTTCCACAGAATCGAGGCAAACCCCTCCGGTGACAGAATGGAATATGTTGCATTTTCCATCATCCAGACTTCATCCGTCACTGCCAGTCCCAGCGCACCACCACTGCCGCCTTCTCCGATCAGAATGCTGACCATTGGTGTCTGTATTCCGGACATCTCCAGCAGATTTCTGGCGATGGCTTCTCCCTGTCCCCGTTCTTCTGCCTCGATGCCGCAGGCCGCTCCCGGTGTATCCACAAAGGTAACTACCGGCCGACCGAATTTTTCTGCCTGCTTCATCAGACGAAGTGCTTTCCGATAGCCTTCCGGAGACGCCATACCGAAGTTTCGGTAAATGTTTTCCTTTACATTCTTTCCCTTCTGCTGCCCGATCACCGTCACCGGCTGTCCGCCAAACATGGCAATTCCGCCGATCACCGCTCCGTCATCCCGAAACGCCCGGTCACCGTGAAGTTCCAGAAAATCATCAAAGACCTGCTGCACATAGGAAAGTGTTGTAGGACGTTCCTTACTCCTTGAGATTTCCACCCGTTCCCACGCAGTCAGTTCTTTTTTATCGCATCCCGCTGCTTTTCCACGACTGTTCCTGATTTCCGGCAGGTTTTCCACATTTTGCGTATCTCCATAGTGGATATATTGCAGCGCATCCTGATGAATATTCAAAAGTTTCCACACAGTCTCTTTTAATTCCTGCCGTTCAACCACACCATCGATGATTCCCTTTTCCACCAGGAATTCTGCCCTCTGAAATCCCTCCGGCAGTTTCTGTCCGATGGTCTGCGCGATCACTCTCGGTCCTGCAAATCCGATCAGTGCCCCCGGTTCTGCCAGGATCACATCTCCAAGCATCGCAAAACTTGCCGTCACCCCGCCGGTGGTCGGATCGGTCAGTACAGGAAGATAAAAAAGACCTGCTTCACTGTGTTTCCGGATCGCCGCAGAAGTTTTTGCCATCTGCATCAGAGATACGATTCCCTCCTGCATCCTGGCACCACCGGAACTGGTAAACAGTACCACCGGCAGTTTTTCTTCCGTCGCCCGTTCAAAAGCTCTCGTAATTTTTTCACCTACGACATACCCCATGCTTCCCATCAGGAAACGGGCATCGCAGACACCAAGTACTGTCTCCAGACCATTCACCATGCATTTTCCCACAGTAACTGCTTCATGAAGTTTTGTCTTCTCCTGCAGATCTGCAATCTTTTCTTCATATCCCGGATATTCCAGCGGATTTTCCGTTTCCAGATCGGTAAACCACTCCTGAAATGTTCCCGTGTCTGCAACCATGCGGATCCTGGTTCTGGTTCCGATCCGGAAATATCCCTCGCACTTCGGGCATACATATCCATGTGCTTTTACATCATCCCGGTATACTACTTCTCCGCATTTCGGACACTTAAGCCACAATCCTTCCGGTGCCGATGGCTCTTTTTTTTCCTGATTCCTGTCTTCTCTGTCCCGGAACAGAACTGCCGTCTTTTTAAACATATGTTTTAATTTCGCCATAGTTAAAACCTCCTGTCTGCCCGGACAGGTTTTCTGTCCTACAGATTAAAATGCATCGGGATAAAATCCGTTGTGATCTCTCCCGCCTGAAAATCCTCATTATCTAATATCTCATACTGAAAATCCACGTTGGTTGTCACACCATCTATGATCAGTTCTCCCAGCGTACTGCGCATCTTATCGATGGCCTCCTGTCTGGTTCTTCCATGCACAATTACTTTCGCTATCATAGAATCATAAAATGGCGGAATCTCATACCCGTTATAGGCTGCCGTATCGATCCGTACACCATTTCCACCAGGCAGATGGATTGCTTCGATGACTCCCGGACACGGCCGAAAATGATGAGCAGGATCCTCTGCATTGATCCTGCATTCCATCGCATGTCCCTGCAGGTGAATATCTTCCTGTTTTACTGAGAGTGGTTCCCCTGCTGCCACCCGGATCATCTCTTTCATCAGATCCACGCCGGAAACCATTTCTGTCACCGGATGTTCCACCTGGATCCGTGTATTCATTTCCATAAAATAAAAATTTTTATCCTTATCCAGTAAAAATTCAATGGTACCGGCACTTTCGTAATGTACAGCCTTTGCTGCACGCACTGCCGCATCACCCATCCGTCTGCGAAGTTCCGGTGTCAGTGCCACACTGGGAGATTCTTCGATCATCTTCTGATGATTTCTCTGGATCGAACAGTCCCGTTCTCCGAACTGCACAACATTTCCAAACTTATCTGCCATGATCTGAAACTCTATATGTCTCGGTTCCTGCACATATTTTTCGATATACATGGTGTTATCTCCGAATCCACGTACTGACTCTAACTGGGCTACCTGAAAGTTCTCCTCAAAGTCGTCCGGTCCGAAGGCAATCCGCATCCCTTTTCCACCGCCTCCGGAAGATGCCTTGATCATCACCGGGTATCCTATGTCTTCTGCCATAGCTGCTCCCCGTTTTGCGTCATAGACCGGTTCTTTTGTTCCCGGAACCACTGGAACACCGGCTTCTATCATTGTCAACCTTGCCTGCGATTTATTTCCCATCTTGTCCATCATCTCCGCAGTCGGTCCGATGAACGTAATATTACATTTTTCACACATTTCCACAAACCGGCTGTTCTCTGACAAAAAACCAAATCCAGGATGTATCGCATCCGCTTTTGTTGCGATACATGCACTCAGAATCTGCTCCATATTCAGATAACTGTCTGTCGCCGCTGCCGGTCCGATACAAACAGCCTCATCTGCCAGCTGGGTATGCAGTGCTTCCCGGTCTGCCTCCGAATAAACTGCTACCGTAGCGATTCCCATCTCTCTGCAGGCACGGATGATCCGCACTGCAATCTCTCCTCTGTTTGCAATCAATATTTTCCGAAACATGTTTGTTCTCCTATCCAATGGCTACCGTAAGTTCTGCCGTTGCTGCCACTTTTCCATCTACCGTAGCTGTTGCTCTTGCAATCGCAACCGGTCCCTTCTGTTTGATCAGTTCCGTCTCCAGCATCAAAACATCCCCCGGAACCACCTTTTTCTTAAATCGACAGTTGTTAATCCCACCAAAATAAGCAGTCTTTCCTTTGAACTTCTCACAGCTTAAGATACATACCGCACCCACCTGCGCCAGTGCCTCAATGATCAGCACTCCCGGCATCACCGGCTCCTGTGGAAAGTGTCCACGGAAATAATACTCATCATATGTCACACATTTTTTTCCTGCTGCCCGTACCCCCGGTACCAGTTCTTCTATGGTATCCACCAGAAGAAACGGATGCCGGTGTGGGATAATATCCATGATTTCTTTTGTTGTTAACACTGACATAAACTCTGTTACCTCCTGCACACAAACATATGGTTTTCAGGTATTTTCAGTCATTACCCGATAACAAATAAAGGCTGTCCATACTCTGCCATCTGTCCGTTCTCAATCAGAATCTCTTTTACCACTCCGTCGTACTCACTCTCAATCTCATTCATCAGCTTCATCGCCTCGATGATTCCCAGCGTCTGTCCCTTTTTCACTGTATCACCCACGCTGACAAATGCTTCCGCATCCGGTGCCGAAGCCGCATAAAAGGTTCCCACCAGAGGAGCCTTTACTGTCTTTCCTTCCGGCTGGCATTCCTCCTGCTGCTCCTGTTTCCCATTAAAACTGCCAGAACCGGCCGATACTGTATCTGCGTTTCCTGCCACTGCAGGCATCACCTGCATCCCGGTCTGCTCCACGACCACCTGTTTTTCCTTTCCCATGGAGATCTTCAGATCGCCGTCTTTCATGGTAAAAGAAGTCAATTCTGACTCGGAAACCGTTTTTATCAATGTCAGAAGATTTTCAAATTCCATTTTTTACTCTCCCCACTTTTTCACAAGAATGCTCGCGTTATGTCCACCGAATCCCAGCGAATTCGAAAGTGCATATTCCAGATCTTCTTCCACACCGTCACCTGCCACATAATTCAAGTCCATTTCCTCGTCCGGTGTCGTATATCCCGCCGTTGCATGAATGAATCTGTCCTGAATCTCTTTCACGCAGGTAATAAATTCCACAGCCCCTGCAGCGCCCAGCAAATGGCCTACCATAGACTTGGTAGAATTCACCTTCATCTCGTACGCATGCTCTCCGAACAGTTTTTTGATTGCTCTCGTCTCGAACAGATCATTGTGATGTGTCGCAGTTCCATGTGCATTGATATACATCAGTTCCTCTTTTTTCACTCCCGCTTCTTCCAGTGCCAGTTCCATCGCTTTCGCAGCCCCGGAACCGTCCTCTGCCGGCGAAGTAATATGATACGCATCACTGGTTGCACCATATCCGACAACCTCCGCAAGAATCTTCGCGCCACGCTGTTTCGCATGCTCCAATTCTTCCAGAACAACCACTCCGGATCCCTCTCCCATGACAAATCCACTTCTGTTTTTGTCAAATGGAAGTGAACACTTCTCCGGGTCGTCTACCGTAGAAAGTGCTGTCAATGCGGTAAAACCTGCCACACCGACCGGGCAGATACTTGCTTCCGTACCGCCCGCCAGCATCACATCCGCATCTCCACATTGGATACTGCGATATGCCTCTCCGATGGAATGTGTTCCCGTTGCACACGCGGTTACCACATTCAGACTTTTTCCTTTCAGTCCCAGTTGAATCGAAACATTTCCTGCTGCCATGTTGGAGATCATCAGTGGAACCAGAAGTGGATTTACTCTGGAAGGTCCTTTCTCCGCAATTTTATGACATGCCGTCTCTGCTGCCTGCAGACTTCCGATTCCCGATCCGATGGAACATCCCACGCGAAACGGATCTTCTTTTTCCATATCCAGTTCCGCCTGTTCAAACGCCTCTTTTGCTGCAGCCACTGCATACTGGCAGAACAACTCCATTCTCTTTGCTGCCTTAAAGTCCATATAGTCTTTCCCTGCAAAGTCTTTCACTTCCGCAGCAATATGTACTTTATAATCCGTCGTATCAAACCGGGTAATCTCACCAAATCCCAGTGTCTTTTTCTTAACATTTTCCCAGAACGTATCCACACCGATCCCAATCGGTGTCACAGCACCCATTCCGGTCACCACAACTCGTCTCATAGTCTCTCCTTTCTTTACATCGCCATACCGCCATCTACACAGATAACCTGTCCGGTAATATAATCTGCTTTTTCAGACGCAAGAAATGCCACCGTATTGGCAATATCCTGTGTCTCTCCGAATCTTCCCAGTGGAATCTGTGCTACTGCTGCCTCTTTCACCTGACTTGAAAGTACTTCTGTCATCTCCGTATGAACAAATCCCGGGGCTACCGCATTGACCGTGATGCCTCTGCTTGCCAGTTCCCTCGCCACCGTCTTTGTAAGTCCGATAATTCCTGCCTTCGATGCTGCATAATTTGCCTGTCCTGCATTTCCCAACACACCGGACACTGATGCAATGTTGATGATTTTTCCACTTTTCTGTTTCAGGAAATACCGCGACAGATGGCGGATCGTATGAAAACATCCCTTCAGGTTGGTTTCCACGACCGCATCAAACTCTTCTTCACTCATTCGCAGGATCAGATTATCTCTGGTAATTCCCGCATTATTTACCAGCACATCTACATGCCCGTAACTTTTTATCAGCTCCTTTGCCATTGCTTCTGTCTGCTGATAATCCGCCACATCACACTGATAAAGAACGCCGTCGCCACCATTTTTCCGGATTTCTTCCAGCACATTCTTTGCCCTCGCTTCCGATCCGCAGTAATTGACAACTACAAACATTCCTTCTTTTGCCAGAGTGAGACTGATCTGTCTTCCTATCCCCCGACTTGCTCCTGTCACCAGTGCTACTTTTTTCTCCATCGCTGCTCCTTTCACCGAAAGTTCTTTTTTCATATTTCCTGTAAACTTTGATTATTTGTACCTGTTCAGCAGGTAACTGTGAGGGTACTGAACAGTTACTTACTGTTTTTCACCCAACATCTTTACAACCGCGTCCAGATCTTCTACTTTTTCAATGTGTAATCCAGTTACATTTTTATTGATTTTCTTCAAAAATCCCGTCAGTGTTCTTCCCGGTCCGATCTCGATAAACGTATCCACACCATCCGCAATCATCCGTTCCACACTCTGCTGCCACTTCACAGAAGAATACACCTGTCTGCCAAGCAGTTCCTTGATCTCAGAAGGCTCTGTCACATATTCTGCTGTCACATTTGTGACATACGGTATGGAAAATGCTCTCAGTTCCACCTGCTCCAACACTTTTCCAAGTTTCTCCCCGGCTTCTTTTAACATTGCTGAGTGAAACGGTCCGCTGACATTTAACGGGATACATCTTCGCGCCCCCGCCTCTTTCAGCTTCTCAGCCGCCACTGCCACTGCGCCTTCCTCTCCGGTAATCACAATCTGTCCCGGACAGTTATAATTGGCTACCGAAACGATGCCTTCCGTCTCGTCGCAGATTTTCGCAATCTTTTCTCCGTCCATTCCAAGAACTGCACACATAGCACCACCTGTAGGCACTGCTTCCTGCATCAGAATGCCTCTCTGCCTTACTACACGGAACACATCCTCCAAAGACATGGCTCCTGCAGTCAGAATCGCTCCATACTCTCCAAGGCTTAACCCGGCAGCTACATCTGCCTTCACTCCCTTTTCCTGTAAAGCTGCCAGAATTGCCGCTTCCGTCGTTAACATGGCAATCTGCGTATATTCTGTAATATCAATCTGCTCATTTTTTTCAAAACAAAGTCCCGGAAGGTTCAATCCGGTCACTTCTGACGCAATTGTATACACCTTCCTGGATACAGAAATCTGTTCGTAAAACTCCTTACCCATTCCCACATACTGCGCGCCCTGTCCCGGAAAAACAAATGCCAGTTTACCCATGAATGTCTCCTTCTATAATTTGATTTTCAAAGTATTTATTTAAATTTTTGTGGCGACAAAATCAGATTCCCATACCTGTTATTTCTATCGCCACTTTTTATTTTTCTTATTTTATGATACCAGGGTTCCAAGATATACAAAGCAAAATGCCATCACCGAAAGTAATTTACTCAAGCAACGAGTCAAAGGCCGTGTTCGCACGGAACTTTGATGAATGCCACGATAACGATACTTTCCTGTTTTTCATTTTAGCAATGCAACAATTTCTCAGCTTCAGTCATAATTTCCTGCAGAATCTCCTTACAGCTCTGTCTCTTACTCACCAGACCTGCAATCTGCCCTGCCATCACTGTACCGTTTAAAATGTCCCCATCCATAACTGCTTTCCGAAGAGAACCAAGTGTCATCCGTTCCAGTTCCTCAAACGGTACACCTTCCTGTTCCTTTTTGATATATTCCTTCGTCATCTGATTTCTCAGACACCGAACCGGATGTCCTGTACTCTGACCGGTTACTACAGAATCAATATCTTTTGCTTTCACGATTCTGTCTTTATAGTTATCATGAACAATCGATTCGTCTGCCACTACAAAACGGGTTCCCATCTGCACTCCCTCTGCTCCGAGCATAAAAGAAGCAGCAACACCGCGTCCGTCTCCAATTCCACCTGCAGCAATTACCGGAATATTTACCGCATCCACAATCTGTGGAATTAACGCCATCGTTGTCTGATTTCCAATGTGACCTCCGGCTTCCATGCCCTCTGCTACTACCGCATCCGCACCATATCGTTCCATTCTCTTTGCCATAGCTACTGATGCAACAACCGGAATCACCTTAACACCAGCTTCCTTCCACATCGGCATATATTTCTCCGGATTTCCGGCACCTGTGGTGACCGCCTGAATTCCTTCTTCTACTACGATTTTTGCCACTTCATCAGCATTCGGGTTCAGAAGCATAATATTTACACCAAATGGTTTATCAGTCAGTTCTTTTGCCTTTCTGATCTCTTCCCTCACAATTTCCGGAGGTGCACTTGCCGCACCGATCAGACCAAATCCGCCTGCCTCAGATACTGCCGCCGCCAGATGATGTTCTGCCACCCAGGCCATACCCCCCTGAATAATCGGATACTCAATCTGTAAAAGTTCTGTTACTTTCGTCTTCATCTGCTTCTGTCTCCTTCCCTGCTTTCAGAAAAGGTGTGGATTATGCCTCCACACCTTTATTCTTCAGATATTCCATAACTGCTCCAACTGTTGTCAGTTCAGCCAGTTCTTCAGACGGGATCTCAACTTCATATTTTTCTTCCAGTGCCATCACCAGTTCAAACAGATCCAGAGAATCTGCACCCAGGTCATCCTTAAATGAAGTTGTTTCTGTAATACTGCTCTCCTCACAGTTTAACTGTTCTGCGATCATCTCTTTCATTTCTTCTAACATCGTTATTCTCCTTTACACATGTTTCTTATTATCAATAATTTTAGTTTCCAATGTTTTGACTTTCAAAGTATAATACACAAACAATGTTTTGTCAATGAATTCTTTTTTGATTTTCAAAGTATTTTTAACGATTATTTTTTATTTATATTCTTCCCACCATCTCTCTTGGACTGTGGCATAATTTTGGAGATTTCTCTTCTTACGACAATATGAAAAAGCTCTGCTTTACCGCTTTTGATCATGGCATCACTCATTTTGATCTTGCCAACAATTACGGACCTGAACCGGGAAGTGCCGAAAAACACTTCGGTCTGATCTTAAAAGAACACTTCTTCGCTTACCGGGATGAACTGTTGATCAGCACCAAGGCCGGTTACGATATGTGGAAGGGACCTTACGGTAACTGGGGCAGCCGCAAGTACCTGATTGCCAGCCTGGATCAGAGCCTGCAACGACTGGGACTCGATTATGTAGATATTTCTTCCTTTCATGCAGAAAAGAAGTCCCTCCCGTCATATCTGTCGATCGGGAGGGCTTTTTTCGTATGTTCCTGCATAATAAATGTACAGGATCTACAAATCTATACACCCTTTCAGATTATAGATTTGAATAGATCCACAAAAGAAACTTTCGGAATGCGTGTTATCGAGCAAACCTTTAATTAACACTGACATCTTTTTAAATACACTTCGCGAATCTTACTCGTTATTGCGACAGTCGCCAAACCATGAGACCTTGGCGACTGTCGCGTAAATCAAAATTGGTCCGCTGAACCAATTATTGCTATTAAATACAAAAAAACCGTTTTCATATTATATGAAAACGGTTGAAAATGAGGCATCGGGGATTCGAACCCCGGACAACTT
>ERZ1673737.200-NODE-200-length-86005-cov-13.404549_pt1 | contig 86005 bp, 61 predicted proteins | sample MGYA00580211_ERZ1673737 | MGnify/ENA primary metagenome ERZ1673737 (study PRJEB41218, sample SAMN15661789) | gut metagenome | host: Homo sapiens | place: Canada: London | collected 2015-08-20/2019-03-30 | study: EMG produced TPA metagenomics assembly of... | reverse complement strand
GTTGTTTTTCATTTTTTCCCTTTGGGGAATGCCTCGGCTTTCTCTTAGGAGGCGAATACTCTATCCAACTGAGCTATATAAACATATATGGTTGTGAAACACACTCGAACATATCGAGAAGTTTCACAACCATTATTTTACTATATTTGTTTTGAAATTACAAGAATTAATTCTAAGACATTGAACTGCTGTTACGATGCCCAAAAATCCCAGTACTTTACGGAATCATTATCTCAAACAGTTTCGTTTTTAATAGTGCAGCTGTCCCTGCAGCCAGATCGTTCCTTTGAAGCGGCGGCCAACTACAGGCTCACCGAGGAGATCTTTGCTGTTAATGCAGACATCAAACTGCATATCATTGCTTTCAATAGTCATCTGGCAGATTTCTTCACCTGTCAGGATATTCTTAAATTTCATAATATCAAGAATCTCACCAAGTACATTATACTGATCACATTCGATTCCATATGGCATGAAATAGGAGTCTACAATCGTTAGAACATCGTCTGTAACGATTCTCTGGGAGATCATAGAATAAGTATCCATATCCTCCATTGTAAGGCTCTCCATAGCCTCCTCATCGCCATTACGTGCTGCTGCAATCAGATTGGTTCTGTTTTTTGCAAGCTCGCGCTCTACCTTTACAGCTTCCTTATCCTTCTGAAGCGGAAAAAGGATCTTTCCTTCTGACGCCAGCCCTGAAACAGTAACTGGTCTGTCTCCGGAATCCATCCCCCTGCATTTCCCCTGCATATATTCTGCCGGATTCTGCAGATAAAAGATCATTGTCACACCAATTCGCAGATCGTCGCATGCACCTGCATAGGATTCCTTCTCAGCATGACGTTCAACAGTAACTTTTTCCCTGGATGTGATCCCTGTTCCCCTGAAAAACGGGAAATAATATTCCACGTGAAACTCACCGTTCTCGTCATACTGCCCGCAAACGCTGATTCCACAGTCGCAGCCGTAATTCTTTGAAAACTGTACAAATATCCCTTCCGGATGATTCTCCACACAAACTTTCTCGTCATAGTTCGCGATCACATCACGGATGATCTCTTTTATTTCACTTCTTCTGGTAATCTGTGAAAAACCAACGGTCTTTAAATAACTGTGCACAAGAACACCTCCCTGAAAAAGCCTGCGTTTCTCTTACGCGCGTGTCTTTTTCTCAATCTTTGTCATACCGCCCATATATGGCTGCAGAGCTTTTGGAATGTTTACAGATCCATCTGCATTCAGGTTATTCTCCAGGAAAGCAATGAGCATTCTCGGAGGTGCTACTACTGTATTGTTTAATGTATGAGCAAGATATTTCTTGCCGTCTTTGCCGTTTACACGGATTTTCAAACGACGTGCCTGTGCATCTCCAAGGTTGGAGCAGCTTCCTACCTCAAAGTATTTCTTCTGACGTGGAGACCATGCCTCAACATCGAGGGATTTTACCTTAAGATCAGCAAGGTCACCGGAGCAGCACTCAAGCGTACGAACCGGAATATCAAGAGAACGGAACAGATCTACTGTATTCTGCCACAGCTTGTCGAACCACATCTTACTCTCCTCTGGCTTGCAGACAACGATCATCTCCTGTTTCTCGAACTGATGGATACGGTAAACACCTCTCTCCTCAAGTCCATGAGCACCTTTCTCTTTACGGAAGCACGGAGAATAGCTTGTAAGTGTCTTCGGAAGCTCTTCCTCCGGAATAATCTGGTCAATGAATTTACCGATCATGGAATGCTCACTTGTTCCGATCAGGTAAAGATCCTCACCTTCGATCTTGTACATCATAGCATCCATCTCCGCAAAGCTCATAACGCCTGTAACAACGTTGCTTCTGATCATGAAAGGCGGTACGCAGTAAGTAAATCCACGGTTGATCATGAAATCTCTTGCGTAGGAAATTACTGCTGAATGAAGACGTGCAATGTCTCCCATCAGATAATAGAATCCATTACCTGCAACACGTCTTGCGCTGTCAAGATCGATTCCGTCAAAGTTCTCCATGATATCTGTGTGATACGGAACTTCGAAATCCGGAACAACCGGCTCACCGAATTTCTCGATCTCTACGTTCTGACTGTCATCTTTACCGATCGGTACAGAAGGATCAATGATGTTCGGGATAACCATCATATCCTTCAGAAGCTCTTCCTCAACCTCTTTTTCTCTCTGGGAAAGCTCCTCGATGCGGGTTCCGGATGCAGCAACCTGTTTCTTAACCTCTTCAGCCTCTTCTCTTTTTCCCTGACCCATAAGAGCACCGATCTGTTTGGAGATCTTGTTTCTCTCTGCACGGAGAGCCTCAACCTCCTGTTTGATTTCTCTGTTCTCTTTATCAAGTTCGAGAACCTTGTCAACCAGCTCCAGTTTACTGTCCTGGAACTTATTGCGGATGTTCTGTTTTACAACCTCCGGATTCTCTCTCACAAACTTAATGTCTAACATGATATTCCTCCTGTATTAAAAATATTCTTATTTTTATAAATTTAATTATTCCTTCTCGATCTCGCCAAGTCCGAAGTTTACTGCCTTTCTCAGTGCCTCAACTTCTTCCTGACTAAGTACAACGTAAGATTCTCCCTTTACGATTTCCTTTAAATAAAGGAAACAGTTGTCACGGCTGTGAACCGCATTCAGGATCAGTCCTGTGTTGTTCTTATCAAGAAGAGCCAGCGCAAAACTGAGTTTTCCTCCTACATCATCAAAAGCATCATACTTCTCAATACCGTATTTACTGAACATTACATTCAGATTTTTTTTAATAAAGCTGATGTCATGATCATGATCTTCCTTTGCCTCATACAGCCGGTCGATCTGTGCAAATTTTCTTACAAAAACTTTTTCCAGCGACTGTGCATCTCCGCCTCTCATAAACAGCTTGTACTTCCGTTCCAGACGGCTCAGACGCATATTGCTACTCACCACATTGATCAGAAGAATAATGGTGAGGATCAGCAAAATAATGATCACAATCCCTGAATCAATTCCTATGCTTTCAAAAATCCCGCTCATTCTGCCTCCTATTTAATAGACTCGAACAGATCAATGATCCTCTCCAGTTCATCTCTGGAATAATATTCAATTTCGATTTTTCCTTTATTGTTTTTCTTCCGCTGAATAGATACCTTTGTTCCCATAATACCTTTCATTTTTTCTTCCAGGCTTTCATAGATGGCATCTTCCGCTGTATTTCTCTCTGTTTTTGCTTTTTTCGCAGGAGAAACCAGGTTTTTTACAAGTTTTTCTGTCTCACGGACACTGAGTTTTTCGTCAAAAACCTTCATAGCTGTATTTTCCTGAAGACTTTCATCCGAAATACCAAGCAGTGCTCTGGCATGCCCCGCTGAGATCATATCTGCAATGACCATTTCCTGAACTTTAACTGTAAGTTTCAGAAGTCTCATGGAGTTGGTAACTGCCGTTCTGCTTTTGGCTACACGCTCTGCAATTTCATCCTGTTTCAGGTGAAACTCTTCCATCAGACGCTTATAAGCCATTGCTTCCTCTATGGGGTTCAGATCTTCCCGCTGAATATTCTCAATCAAAGAGATTTCTACAATTTCCTGCTCCGTGAACTCTTTTACCACAACAGGAACTTCTTTAAGTCCTGCCATCTTGGCAGCTCTCCAGCGACGTTCACCTGCTATGATCTCAAAGTAATCTTTCTTATCTGATACAAGCAGTGGCTGAAGTACTCCATACTGTTTGATCGATTCAGAAAGTTCCAGCAAAGCATCCTCATCAAAATGTCTTCGTGGCTGTTTCAGATTCGGTTCTACACTGGAAATTTTCACAAGACGTTCTGCAGCCGGTTTCTTCTCCGATACCGTTTTGTCTTTTTTTACTGCAGATCTTGTCTTTTTTGATGTTTCATTTGCCGCTCCACCGACTTTATTAGGAATCAGTGCATCCAGACCTTTACCAAGACCTCCTGTTCTTCTTGCAGCCATTATTCACCCTCCCTGTTAATAACTTCTTCTGCCAGGAGACGATAGCTCTCAGCTCCTGTTGATCTTGAGTCATACAGATTAATAGGTTTTCCATAACTAGGTGCTTCTGCAAGACGAACATTTCTCGGAATGATCGTTTTGTATATATTCTGATCCAGGTTTTCTTTTACATTCTCTACGACCTGAAGTGACAGATTTGTTCTGGCATCATACATGGTAAAGACTACACCTTCGATCTTCAACCGTTTATTCAATCGGTCTCTTACCAGTTCGATTGTATGTATCAGCTGTGACAAACCTTCCAGTGCATAATATTCACACTGAATCGGAACCAGTACGGATGTTGCTGCTGTCAGAGCATTGATCGTCAGCATGCTCAGTGAGGGCGGACAATCCATGATTATGTAATCATATTTCCTGCGAAGTTTGTCTGTGATCTTTTTCAAAATGTACTCTTTATCTTCAAGATCTACCAGTTCGATTTCTGCACCGGAAAGATTCATATTCGATGGTATCAGATCTACATTATCTACTACGTTTTTTATAATGGTATCTTTGGTCTCCGCTTCTCCAAGCAGCAGCTCGTAAAGGGTATTTTCCACTGCATTCTTGTCTGCGCCAAGTCCACTTGTTGTGTTTCCCTGCGGATCTATGTCAATCGCAAGAACCTTTTTCCCTTTCTCAGCAAGACAGGCCGAGAGATTGATTGCCGTTGTTGATTTTCCAACCCCGCCTTTCTGATTGGCAACTGCAATGATTCGTCCCATTTTACCCCTCCTTTTGTTGTTTTTTAAGGGATTTTTACTCATTGGATACCATTATAACACTTTTATTTTTAAACCGCCACATAATGTTTCACGTGAAACAATAGAAAATGGGTTTTGAATTATTTTATTTATTGTGTAGTATACCCAAAGTTCAGAAAGCTTAAACGTCAGGTATTGCTTAGTACTTTTTACTCCCCTACAAAGGATTTATTAATTGGAAGCAAATGGATAAAATTATTTGTATTCAGTAAAAACATTTAGTTTTTCAAATTAACGTGCTATAGCATTTTTTGATTAATGCCTCGAAAAGAAGTTAGACAGGCCATGAAGTGCAAGAAAAATATTCTCAGACATACAAACGGACATCGAAAATATCTAACGCAGCAATTTATGATCTACGCAGCTGAACTTGCGGCAGTAGATGCAGTAATTTCTGGAAGTGCTATAAATATTCCTTAACAGCTATTCATAACATTCTCTCTATTCTTAGCCAAATCAGGAAAATCCCCTACTGCAATTGCGAAAAACAATAAGCAGTGGAAAACATATTCCGTAAAGATTATTTTTCTATAAAAATTTGTCAGATTCCTTATAATACGGCAAAAACAATAGATATAGTAAATGGAAACTCTCATTTTTTAGGTTATATCGAAAAGTGAGAGGATTGACGTTTTTTGTAAATATATATAATATTTCGAAACTATATCGTGCTGTTTTTTCTTATTTTACAACCATTTTTATGTGTATATCATTCTTTTTTCAATTTACAGTGAACTCCCCTTCTCTCTGTCCCGGTTTCATTTTGTAATATTAGATTAGATATATATGCTTAAGTTCTAGCAAAACATATTCCTGTATTCTGTTTTCTTACAGACTCCCTGATGTAATCACCTCGTAATTTGTGTTTAAAAGGCATATTCCATCCCATTCCAGGGATTATTTTATATAATCAGGCCTTTTCACCATGTTCGATAGTCGGCTTTTCTTCAGCTAAGCTGATCACAATACGCAAATCACTGTTTTCTCTGTAAAAAAGTCATCTCTTGGCGCAAAATCAGCTATTCCAGCGTATGCAAAACATATAAAAAGCGCTGCGTAATGTTTTAGTTTGGCATAAAACTATCCGTTTCAGCGTATATTTATATTCTCAGAGACTGTTTTAAACTATTTGGAGCGAAATCAGAATCCTGTTGTGTGTATTTTCAGACCCGTTTTTCACATGTTTTTCCTCACAAATGCGTATTTACCTGCCGTTTTGCATTGATATGTGTTATATTCCGGTGTTTCGCGCATTTTGCTTTGCGTGCATGTGCACATCATTGTATTTAAGCCATTTTGTCTTTTTCTATAAAAGTACTATATATTGTACTTTTCTTATATTCAGTACTATAAATAGTACTTTATATTTTTTTGATTAATTTATTTTATTGTTTTCAAACTTATGTATTTTCTCTTTCGTCATGTTCACTCATGTATTCGTAATCCTTATTTCGCGCTTATTTATGTTTGATCTGATATACATTTCAACAAAAGTACTATATATTGTACTTTGTCAGACAGATAAAATCTTCCGCACTTATCACTTGCTCATAACCGAATAACTGATATGTAATAACTCTTGTCACAAGGCAAATCTAGAAAAAATCACTACAAACTTATTAGTTTTCACCTAACCCACATGAAAGGTCTTCAGGCATATTAGCCCTCTACTTTATCCTCTCTACTACGTGGATTGAGATTGCTCCTTACCTACAGGTCAATGATTTTCTGCGAGCCCTGCCATCTGCTTACGCGGATTACAGATTTTTCTGTGTCAACACAGTTATTTCGCAAATAATTCGAATCTTGAATGATAAAAAACTTTCAGAGGGTTTCCAGCTAATAGTTATCCACTATGCTGCAAACAACATTTGGCTGCTTACATTTCTTGATTTAACACCAAGCCATGGACTGATATCCGGGATGTACATGGGGGGTAAGTATTCTTTTCATCTGGCGAAATTGTTATAAGCAGAAACGAGTTGAAGGTGTTTCTGATGATATCCAGCTTTCCGGATTTGCAATTCAGGATAGCCCGGGAAATTTTCTGCTGTACAAAAGAGAGAGAGGAGTCCGGTTCAGTAAATCCTGATAGAAGTTTTCCCGGACGCTTCTGATCTTTCGGTTATTCAGTTATTCATCCAGCATCCCTCTTATCTTTTCAAGCTGGAGCTTGAAATAGAAGAAAAAGCCCCCAAGAAAGGTGAACATAGATTGCAGTGAAATTGATGTTTTTATGTCTCATAAAGACTTTTAAAATAATCATATCTGATCCGTTCCGTCCTTGTAATGATAAGCAATAAATGCATGCCTGAAAGTACGACAGATAAAGCGGCATTCCATCCTAGTTCATTTTCATGGAAACTAAAATATCAGCAGAATAATCCGTAATAATATAGTCAGTAAGGTCGCGGAAAAAGATCGTCTCACGTTATTATTTTAAATAATCGTCCATAATGGAACCTCCCGAAATCGAATGACATATTATAGTGTTTCAGGAAATTACTACATCAAATTCAGCTATGTAGAACATGAATCGCTGCGTTAGTCATTTTATACAAACATATGTTTGTCTGTAGTCATTTTTCTTGCACTTTATGCCTTCCCAACTTTCTTTCGATACATTAATTCCTGGAATTGCTATAAAATGAAATCAAAACCATTTGCAGACGGAAAACGATAAAAAAATATATAAAATTGAAATATGCGGTTGTTGAGTTAAAAAATCCATGATAACATAAGCATAGCAGTTTTCTTGTATTGTTTTAGGTTGTCTTTTGATGATTCAACAATAAAACATATATATAAACTGCTGCTTTTATTTAAGAAAAAATAGAATTTCAGGAAGAAATCCGTCGTTTCACGTGCTTAGATCTGTCCGCCGCGCTAGTGTTTTAGTACAATATGTACATATGCACCATATAAAAACATATAGAAGAGCTTATATCATTCATATAACTTCTATAATTAATTTATACAGTGTTAAACTGATAAAATTATCCGTATTCGTCACACAGTTCTTCCTGATACAGACAAGCTTCCTCTCACCGTTTATTACTTTTAACCTCTCACAGGGGACTTTCCTGATTTAGTTAAACTAACACACTTAAACTTATACACTTAATTTGAAAGGAATTTTCATACATGAATCCAAATAATAAAGACCTTACAAATGAATCTCTTCAGGGAAATGAAAAAATTGAAACTGCTATTGCTGCACTTCAGCAGGAAACCACTGAGGAAATGCTTGCTCACGTTCTTACTATAATCCGTCGCAGTATGAAGGAAAATAAACAACTGATTATTGCTGTAGAGCCTCCCAAAGGTGATGGCAAGATCAATCTTCAGACTATCCGGACTAACGATGGTAAACAATGGTTGGCTGCATTCACCAGTTTTGACGAAGAGCTCAAAGGTAGTGACAAGATCATGTCTACTTTTACTGCCGAAATTGACAAGATTTTTCTCACTGCATTACAGGAACCATCTATTGAAGGTGTTATTATCAATCCATGGAACCGCACCATCATGTTAAACAAATCCTTAATCAATATTATCCTTGGAAATCCTGTGTAATATTCCCATGTTTCACGTGAAATATAATGGCACAACAGCATAAAAATGTAATAACTGTTCTTGTCCTTATACAAACTGTTACTGTATTTTTACCGAATCAGAGAAGTCACTGCTTCAATTACGAAAAATAAACAATGAGTAGCAACTTGCTTGTATCAGGAGAATCTTGTACTCCTCCCGATAAACTACGAAGCAGTTATCCTGTGTAGAACAGTGTAGCAACTGCGGATAATTTTATCCGCTTAACTTTGTTTCACGTGAAACATATCTGTTAACTATCTGTTTATTCGCTTTTTCAACCAGCATATTACTGTTTTCTCATTAGTCAGTAACACGCACATCACAATGTACCATACTCTTTTTACACACAGCATATAAAATAGTGTTTGATTTGCAAATCCCTCCACTACTGCTTATTATATTTGCAATTATAGTAATGAGCTCCCTGGATCGGTTAATTCTCATTTTTCTCCACCTTCGATTCAAAAAAGTACCTCATACCAGACCACATTACTGTTTGTTCCGTTCTCAGTAACACTCTTCGAGATGCACAGTAACACAGCCACTATTCATAGCTGTTCCGTGCTTACAAAAACATTGTAAATTTTAAGCTAATAGCGTATAATAAAACCTAGAATATTCAGAAATTTTGTTACGATTTCAGGAGGTTTTCAATGAAAAAAGATGGACACAGATTACTCACCCTTGCTGCTTTATTAGGCACAGCTGCAGGAGTTATTCATATTGCCAACCGTTTCATAGATGCCACATCCCAGCTTAAAGATATGCTGGAACAGCCACACAGCAAGACATATGAATGGCGTTTTGGAAGAATTCATTACACCAAACAAGGACAGGGCTCCCCACTTCTCCTTATTCATGATATTATGCCAGGTGCATCTGGTTATGAATGGAACGCTGTAGAAAAACAGCTGGCAACAGAGCATACTGTTTATACTATTGACCTCTTAGGCTGCGGACGTTCTGAAAAGCCAGATATTACTTATACCAATTTTGTATTTGCGCAGCTGCTCTGTGATTTTGCCAAGAATGTTATTAAAGAAGAAACTGATATAATTGCCAGTGGCTTTTCCGGTTCTTTTGCAATTATGGCATACCGAAATAATTCCGATTACTTCCGCAAGATCATGCTTGTAAATCCACCAAGTCTCAGTTCACTAAAACAGGCCCCTTGCGAAGATAACAAGTTATTTAAACATATTATTGAACTTCCAATTTTCGGAACACTGATCTATCATATGGTATCCGCACGAGAATCTATCAGCAGTTTATTTATGGAGAAAATGTTTTATAATCCGTTCCACGTGACAGATACTCTTGTAGATACTTATTACGAAGCAGCTCACAAGGGTGGTTCCAGTGCCAAATATCTGTATTCCAGCTATATTGGAAAATACCTTAATATCAGTATTAACAATGCAGTTGCTTCCTCTGATGCCTGCATCTATATTGTTTCCGGTGAAAAAGAAAGTTGTTATGTTCTGATATCCGAAGAATATCAGAAATTGAATTCTTCTATCGAAGTTGCAGCAATTCCCGAAGCAAAGCACCTTCCTCACCTTGAAAATCCGGAACTTTTCCTGGAGCAAGTATCCATTTTCATGTAAAATATAGCTCTTTTAACAAAATTCAGGAAGTCCCCACCCACTGTCTCAATCACCAAAATAATAAGCAGCGAGTGAGGACTTTCGCTTTCCTGTACTCCTCCTGATAAGCTGTAAATCAGTTATTCAATTCAGTATAGAACTACATAGCAAATGCAGAAATTATCTTGAGCAGATATGCTCAGATTCGCAATTCATCTCACTACCTGAAGAAGCAGGAGAGAATTCTTGCTAGACTTTATTAAAATTTCATTTATTTAAAAAAGCAGACACTCATTTTTTTTCATTGAATGTCTGCTTTTCCTAGCTTACATATTCTTCTGTTCTGTCTTGATATCTTTATATTTATATCTCAGCTATGAAATATAAAATACTTTGAGACAAACTCTATCATTCTTTGTTTCACGTGAAACATTTCATCCAACAGGTATTCGTAATTCATTTCAGTGCCTGTTCCAAATACATATGCGTAGTGTTATCGATCAATTTATGTGTCAGTTCTGCCATATGCTGTGTGGACTCCTGGTTATCAGAGGACAACCAGGTTTTGATCATTCCTACGCATCCATTAAGACAGAAGGCATAGGCATACTCAATATCTCTGTTATCCTTAGGCATTCTGCTGGACAGACGATGCAGCACTGTTTCAGCGATTAACTTCTCAATTCTACTAACAAACGCCATATCACCATTTTTTCCAAGCAGTGCAATACAAATATCCTTATTATTATCCAGAATCGTAAAGATCTGCTCGATAAACGGGTAAGAACTCTCTTTATTATTAATAGGATCTAATGGATAATCATCAACTAAATGTGAAACCTCATCCATCAGCTCTCCCTCTATAGATTCCAGCATCTGATAAATATCGGTATAATGAAGATAAAATGTTGAGCGGTTGATATCAACCTCCTCTACCAGTTCTTTCACCGTGATTTCTTTAATACTCTTTTTCTGCATTAACCGAGCCAGACCTGCACGAAGCTGTGCCTTAGTTTTTCGTACTCTTCTATCAACTTTTTCCGCCATTTCAATTTCCCCCAATCATTAAAACGATTTATGCCATCAGAATATAAAAAATATTACAAAGAATTCTCACATGACATAAAATAGTTTCTGACAGGCAGAAACAAGCAGATTAACACTTCCTCTGCCTGATTATCTTCCTTGTCATCTGCACTTAAAAATAAAATCAAAACCCTTTTTTTATTTATAATACAGTTTATATTTCATAGACATTTCTCGTATTTCTTGTCTATTAATGTACATACCGCAAATATTTAATGGTTGTATCTGTGGTATGTGTTTAGTATAATACATCACGTAAAGAAAATCAACACTTTGTTTGATAATGGATTTAAAAGCTATTAAACAAGCCTAAAATGATTAATAGATTCCACACCCATTACTGGAACAAGGTTTGATTAGTCAACTAATCTTTATATATAAAACTTAATAAAGAAAGGGATAGGTATTATGATCAAGAACGAATGGAAGAGCTTACTTCGTAATAAGCTTATGCTTGTCGTAGTAATCGCCATTATCGTTATCCCGATCATCTATGCAGGCCTGTTTCTGAAATCCATGTGGGATCCTTACGGAAGCGTGGATAACCTGCCGGTGGCCGTGGTAAACGAAGACAAACCAGTTGAATACAATGGCAAGACGCTAAGTATAGGTAAGGATATGGCGGATGAGCTGAAAGACAACGACTCAATGGCATTCAACATTGTAGACAGCAAGACAGCAGAGGATGGACTGGCAAATGGAACCTATTACATGGTTATCACCATTCCTAAGGATTTTTCCGCAAATGCAGCTACTGTAATGGACAAAAATCCAAAGCAGATGGAATTAGCCTATCAGACCAACCCCGGAACCAACTATATTGCTTCCAAGCTCAGTGAAACAGCAATCCTGAAACTTCGCGATAGCATCGCAGCTCAGGTTACTGAAACCTATACTGAAACCGTTTTTGATTCTATTACAGAAGCCGGAGACGGAATGCAGGAAGCTGCTGACGGATCCGGAAAGATCAAAGATGGACTTGATTCAGCCGCTGACGGAAACAAAACAATCACCAAAAACCTGAAGAAACTTTCCTCCAGTACTCTTACTTTTGTAAGTGGTGCTGAAAGCCTCACCGAAGGTCTTAAGACATATACCGATGGTGTTGCGCAGGTAAATGACGGTGCCAAATCTCTTGATGACGGTGCTAAACAGCTTGACAGTGGTGTTTCTACTCTTACTGCAAAAGTTCCGGAGCTGACATCTGGCATCAATTCTCTGGATGAAGGCGTTCAGCAATATACCGCAGGCGTGGATCAGCTTAATGAGAACTCTGATACACTGAAATCCGGTGCAGGCAGCCTGGAATCCGGTGCTAAACAGCTTAACAACGGCGTTTCCACTCTCACTTCAAAAGTTCCGGAGCTAACATCCGGTATTGATACTCTGGACAAAGGTATCCAGCAGTATACTGCAGGTGTGGATCAGCTCAATGAGAACTCTGATACACTGAAATCCGGTGCAAGCAGTCTGGAATCCGGTGCTAAGGCATTAAGTGAAGGTATTAATAATCTTTCCGACGGAGCGACCCAGTATGTAAGTGGTGCCGACTCTCTTGCTGATGGAACAGCAGCTTATGTAAAAGGTGCTGAGCAGTTAGCAGCTGGCGCAAAACAGCTCTCCGGACTGGGGAAACTTGGAGATGTTTCCAACGGTATTTCCCAGCTGAATCAGGCAGTTACAAACGGCTCTGATAAATCCACTTCTCTTGTAGATGGAACTCAGCAGCTTGAGGATGGACTGAAAACACTGAACAATACAGTTTCTTCTTTAAAAGACAGCACTACAGAAGAATCTATCAAGAAACTGGCTGCTGGTCTTTCAACAGCCAAAAAAGGTATGACAGACGCTTCTGACGGAATGACAAGTGCAGCTACCGGAATGACAAATGCCGCTGCCGGTATCAACAGTGCAGCTGAAGGTATCAACAAAGCGGCCACAACCATCTCCGGCACTGCAGATACACCTGGCGCAAGCAATTACATTGATCAGGCTGCCGGTATCATGACTCAGGTAAGCAATGGTCTTTCCACTGAGCTTCCTGCTGCTGTACAGCAGGTCGGCGATCAGTTCTCAACTGTAAGCCAGCAGATCAGTACGATTCTTTCCGGATACGGTGAAACTACTGGTGAAAGACTTACAGATGCCAACACAAAGATCGCTACAGCACAGAGCACTATGACTAATGCCGCAGCTGCTCTTCAGGCTATTCAGCAGAGCGCATCTGAAGATGGAACAATTTCTGCAGAAAGCCTGAATGATGTTATCAACACACTGAACGGTGCTGCCGGTGGAATGACTGCTGTAGATGGTACATACATGAGCAGTTATTCTGATCAGGTTTCACAGGTTGCAGCTGGTGTAAATCAGAGTCTTTCTGATACACAGACCACACTTAACAGCAAAGTTTCCGAAATTACCGCAGCAGCTGATGGACTGAACAAAATTTCCGCTGGTCTTGGACAAATTTCCGCTGGTCTGACTGAAGGTGCTAAGAACCTGAATACAGGTGCTGATACACTTTCCGCCGGTGCTAAGTCCATGACAGATGGTGCAACCGCGATGAACGCAGGTGCTGAAAAAATGAACGCAGGCGCAAGCCAGATTCCAGATGTTCCTTCTGATCTGCTCACACAGCTTTCCACTGGTGTAAATCAGCTTTATGAAGGTGCTAAAGCAGTAAACAACGGAACAAAACAGGTTTCTGCCGGTCTGCAGACTCTGGAAACAAATACAGCTTCTTTCCCGCAGGCAGCGGCCGGAATCAAGGCACTGAATGCAGGATTTGATACATTAACTGCTAACGATGAGAAACTTACTTCAGGTGCTAAGAGCCTGAAAACAGCCGGTAAACAGATCTCCGGTGCACTTCCGCAGGTTAAATCTGGTGCAAGCCAGCTGGCAGAAGGTACTGAAACACTGACAGACGGAATCAAAACATATACCGACGGTATTGCAACACTTGCTGCAAACAGCTCCGCTCTTACAAGCGGTACCAGCCAGCTCTCTTCTGGAGCTAAATCTCTTGCAAGTGGTGCTACTACTCTTGCAAATGGTACTAAGGCATTAGCAAACGGTTCCAGCTCACTGACAACAGGAATCACAACATACACTGATGGTGTTGCAAAACTTGCATCAAACAGCTCCGCTCTTACAAGTGGTACCAGCCAGCTCTCTTCCGGAGCTAAAACTCTTGCGAGTGGTGCTACTACTCTTGCAAACGGAACTAAGACATTAGCAAACGGTACCTCTACTCTTCTCAGTGGTACAGAAAAGCTTGTAAGCAACAACACCACTCTGAACGATGGTGCCAAGAAACTGGCAGATGGTGCTTCTCAGATCCAGAGCGGTTCTTCACAGCTCTATGATGGTTCCAAGAAACTTGGAAACGGCATGAAAGAACTTCAGGATGGTTCTGAAACATTATCAACAAGTCTTAGTGATGGAGCTCAGACAGTAAAAGACAATACTGCAAGCTCTGACACAATTAAGATGTTTGCAACTCCGGTTGTAAGCGATGAAACAAAACTTACTGATGTTCCGAACAACGGACACGCAATGGCTCCTTATATGATGTCTGTAGGTCTTTGGGTTGGTGCTCTGGCATTCTGCCTGATGTATCCTCTGGCTCAGTATAAAGGTAAGCTGAAATCCGGTTTTGCATGGTGGGCAAGCAAAGCTTCCGTACTTTATCCGGTTGCAATCCTTCAGGCAATTTGTCTGATCCTTCTGTTACATCAGTTTAACGGATTTACGCCGGCCGAGATGGGAAATACAATTCTCTTCGCCTGCCTGGCAGCAATGACATTTACATCTATGATGTACTTCTTCAACATTACATTTGGCAAGGTAGGAAGTTTCCTGATGCTGGTATTCATGGTAGTTCAGCTTGCTGGTTCTGCCGGAACTTATCCGGTTGAGATTTCTCCGGAATTTGTTTCCAAGATCCACGCATACCTGCCATTCACTTACACTGTTGATGCATTCCGTGCAACGATCAGCGGTGGCAGAAGCATTACCACTTCCGTTGTTGTTCTGGCTGTACTGTTTGTGATCTTCACGATCCTGACAATCCTCCAGTTCAATCACATGGCCAAGAGAAAGAAAGAAAACAAAGTTGTTCTTTTCGACTGGCTTGAAGAAAGAGGTCTTGCTTAATAACATGTAACTGACAGAAGCTCCCCCGAACCTTCTGTTAGATATAAAAAAACCTGTATGGTGGTAAAAGTCACTGTACAGGTTTTTTTAATCCATAAAAAAGCACTACCAACAGACGTAGTATCGTTTCCATTGATAATGCTTTTTTATTATTTCTTTTATTCTGCCTCAGCAGTTGTGGTTGGTGTTTCCGTTGCTTTCGCGTTGCCGTTTACCAGAGTTTCGTATGCTGTGAACATTTCTTTTACTGTCATTTTATTTACAAGGAATACTTTGTTGTCAACGACAGCTGCATAATAGTTTGTATCATATGAGTAGAAGGTAACGGTTGTCTGGTTGTTATCTGTATCTGTGAAAACAACCTTCATTTCTGCGTCTGCAGCCGGTGTATAGCTTTCAGTCAAACGTTTCTGACCCGCCATGTTTACAAGCTTGTTGTAGAAAGTTGTAAATGTTGTGCTGTCAACCTCATTTCCATCAAGCTTATAGGTTGTTGTCTCTGTTTCATTTCCATCATCGTCTGTTGATGTTTCACGTGAAACATTTACAGTGTGTGTATCACCTGCGTAAGTAACCTGGAGCTGATCCAGAGTTTTTACTGACTGATAATTTACAATCAGTGACCAGAGGTCGGAAGCTTTTTTGTCAATTATCGCACTTAATGTGTCGGTAGACATTGTGTAAACCTGTTTGTTATCTATTGTTACATACCTGCTGCCATCATCTGCATTGTCACCTACGTAGATCACAAGCTGTTTATCTACTGTTGTTGTCTCAGTGGAGTCTCCAGTATCTGAACTGTCCGCAGCATCTTCACTTTCAGAACTATCACCGGAACTGCTATCATCAGATGCTGTACTGTCAATGCTGTCACCGGAATTATCTTCAGCGGAATCTGTATTGTCCTCTGTAGCGCTCTCAGACGTCTCAGAATCGCTTTCAGACTCATCACTACTGTCGTCCTCCGCCTCTTCCTGATAATCCACTGTAATGGTCGCATACGGCTTATCAAGGCCATACCTGGAAAGATCTTCGGCATTGTAGTCTGTAAACTGATCATATGCCAGGCTTCCAAGTCCGGATGTTACATTTCCGGCTGCAGTTGTATCTGCTGTTTCTTTATCGCTGCCATCTGTAGAAACATCCCAGGTAGCTCCATCAGAATTTTCCTCAAGGATATAAGAATCTTCATCCTGGCTGACCTGTACTTTCTTCACTGTAGAAGAATCAATGGTTGGGAAATCTTCTCCCTGTGCATAGTCATAAAGAGAATTCATAAACGGCGTTACTGTACTTGAACTTACCACATAAACGGTACTGTCTTCATCATCCTTTGCAATGTAATACTGGTTCGTAGAAGTATTTTCATCTCCGATGTTGAATTTCGTTGTTCCGTCATCTGTTGTAACAGTCACGGAATTGGACGGAGAATCCAATCCATATTCCGTGAGGTCATCCACGTTTTCAAGAACTCTGTCTGCCTCCACCTTTTCCAGAGCGGAGGCTGCGGAATCAAGCGTTGTCTGATTTACAGGGAAAGCAGTCTCATCTTTTTTTACCCAGGAGTCATCTTTTTTCTCAAAGACCGTATCCTTCTTGTCTATGATAAATTCCAGGGATTTGATATCATCCGTTTTCACAGAATACACTTCTGTTTTGCTTTCCTCTTCGCTGCTGCTCTCTGTGCTCTCTTCTTTTGTCACGTAGGTGTTTAATCCTACGTAAACACCTCCAAGAACTGCAAGAACAATAGCTGCGGAAACAAGTTTTGTTGATTTTTTCATTATGCTTTTCTCCTTCTGAGCCAGATCAGGAATCCTGCAACAAGGAATACGCCAGGAATCAGACCAATGGTGCAGATTTTCCAGAATGCCGCATCATAATCAGTAACTGTCAGGCTTGCAGACTGCAGGCTCTTGGATGAAATAGAAACAGAGCTGCTTTCATCTGTACTGGTCATCCAGCTTAAAGACTCCAGAAGAAGTTTCTCATTTCCGCCGGATACCATCTGATTTACCTGACTTTCCATCAGGTTTGCTGTGGAATAATAAACGATCTGTGTTTCTTTGTCATCATCCAGTTTTTCAGTGATAGCGACACCAAGATCAAACGGTCCATCAACATCGCCGTCCTCTTTTTCAATCTGACTGCTCTGCATGTTAATCTTAGAGTAAGCCTGGTCAGAAGTTGTCAGGATACTGTCAATAGTTACTGTATCTCTTACATCGTCTGTTTTCTGGATTCCCTGTGCATACGGTGCAAGTACATAAGATCCTGCTGAAGCTGTCTCAGAGCTTGCATCTGTGCTGTTTACAGTCGGCACCAGATAATATGGCATCTGCATTCCGTAATGCTGGCTGTCACCCTCAAATACGATTCCTTCTGCACGTTTAACGCCGTAGTTTGCAAGAACAGCATCAAAATTCGGCAGATCATCCTGTGTGTAGTCAGAGAAGATCATTGCCTTTCCACCAGCTTCCAGATAATCCAGGATCTCTGTTTTTTCCTCTTCGGAAATATCACTTGTCGGGGATACGATCATCAGGCAGTCTGCATCATCCGGTACTTTTCCTTCTGTGAGAAGATTCAGCTCTTTGATATCAATGTTGGCTTTCTGGATGTCTTCCTTGAAGCTGGAATCCAGATCTTTCTCACCGTGTCCGGATAAGGTATACATGATCGGAAGATCCTCGGAAGTTACATATCCGATGGCACTTGTAATCTGTCCTTCACCGTCAAAACCTGTTGTTGTCTGCTGCCAGGTATTGTAATCTACAGAAGTAGAATACATGTCATTATAGCTGATAACCTTGTTCCGGTCTCCGCAAACTACGATCAGACTGTTTGCTGCAAGATCATCTGTTGTATATTCCGAAGCAAATTTCGGATTTACAACCGGATCTTTTACTTCAACTTTGATATGTTTAGATTCATCTTCATAACGTTTCAGAAGATTTGAAATGGTGTCATCCTCAGAACCGCTCTGTGCGATCTGGTAAATAGTAACATCTTTATCCAGTGCCTTCAGCACTTTTTTTGTTTCATCGCCAATAGTGTAAAGCTTGGATGAGCTTACATCAAGCTGTGAATATTTGGATGGGATCGCACCTACGATCATATTGATCACAACTACGATCACAATAAAGATCGCTGCCATTGCCATGCTGTAGGAACCGTTTTTGATATGTTTTTTACTGATGGTTCCTACCAGTTTTTTCGGATCTGGTTTATGCTTTTTCTTTTCAGATCCTTCCTGTGCAGCTTCATTTACTGCTGCCTCACCTTTATTTTTCTTGAATTTATCACTGAATTTCATTTCCATTCACCCCCTAGTTCCAGCGTCTCTTCTGAATGGACTGCATGGTAAGGAACAGGCAGATCGCAATAACAGAAATAAAATAAACGATTCCTGTCACGTCAAACACGCCTTTTGTAAAATTATCATAATGTCCGCTCAGGTTAAATACGTTCAGCACCTTCTGGATACCACCCTGGAAAATACTGGATTTTACAACGTATACGATCACAAGGGCAATCTCTCCCACAGCTCCGATCACTACAGAGATCAGGACATTTTTGATCATGGTATAAATGATGATCGCGATCGCCACGATCAGAAGTCCGAATGCCACTGCAGTTGACATGGAGGTCTGTGAAAAGAATGAGGAAATTCCGTTCATCATATAGAAGGCGAACAGGAATACAAACGTAAGTACTGCTGCAATTACCTGGCTTTCTGTAAGCGCTGACATAAATACACCGATCGCCAGATTCGCGCATCCCAGAAGGAAAAATCCCAGGATTCCGGTGTATGCGGAAGCATAGGAAATCGTTCCGAACTTACTCATGATCAGAGGATAAACGCACATGATCACGACCGGAATGGCAAACACAGCTACCAGTGCAAGATATTTTCCAAATACGATATCCCATACAGATACCGGTGCGGTCAGAAGAAGCTGATCCGTTTTCTGCTTGCGCTCTTCTGCAAGTACGCGCATGGAAAGGATCGGCACACCGATCAGGAACACAAAGGTCAGTGCGCTTAAGGTAGTTTCAAATTTTGAATAGCCACCTGAAAGCTGATATGCGGAAAAATAAATTCCGGTCAGCACCAGGACGAAAAATATGAAGAGATATCCAACCATGGAGGTCAGATAGCTTTTCAGTTCTCTTTTAAAAATCGCTGTCATGACTGATCCCCCTCTTTCTCATCAGAAGCCTTCTCTGGTTCCCCGTTTTTTTCTTCCTGAGTTTTTTCTTCTTCCGATGATCTGTCTTCTACCGGTTTCCACTGTGAGCTTTCCGGTTTTCCGGCGGATTTTTTCTCTCCTTCGGTAAGTTCAAGGAATACATCCTCAAGGGAAACTCTCTTAACCTGCATCTCATAGATCGGACAGTTCGCTTTTGCCATAGCATAGAAGGCTTTTTCACGGATATCCACATTTTCCTGAATGGAAAGTTTTGTTTTCCACAATTTTTCATCGCTGTCATAGGACATTTCCACCCCGGTTACGCCTTCGATCGTTTCCAGAGCTTTTCGAATCGTGTCTTTCTCGCCTTTTATCTTCATAAGGAGGCTGTTGGAGCCTGCTGCCAGACGTTCCAGATTATCCGGTGTATCGCTGGCTACCAGCTTTCCATGGGAAATGATCAGAACATAATCACACACTGCTCTTACCTCGGAAAGGATATGGGAGCTTAGGATAACCGTGTGCTTCTGCTTCAGGCCTTTGATCAGGTCACGGATCTCGATGATCTGCTTCGGGTCAAGTCCTACTGTCGGCTCATCCAGGATGATCACTTCAGGATATCCCAGAATCGCCTGTGCAAGACCCACTCTCTGGCGATAACCTTTGGAAAGGTTTTTGATCAGACGGTCTTTCATGTCTGTGATCTTTACCATATCCATGACTTCTTTAATCTGTTTTTCTTTCTGGTTTCTTGGGATTTTTTTCAGACCAGCCGCAAATTTCATATATTCAAGAACTGTCATATCAAAATAGAGTGGCGGCATTTCCGGCAGATAGCCGATACATTTCTTAGCTGCTTCCGGTTCTTCCAGAATATCATGACCATCGATCATTACTTTTCCTTCTGTGGATGCAATGTATCCTGTGATCATGTTCATTGTTGTTGATTTTCCTGCTCCGTTGGGACCCAGAAATCCGTAAATTTTCCCCTTTTCGATTTGAAAGGAAAGGTGGTCAACAGCGGTATGGTCGCCATACTTTTTGACCAGATTACTTACTTCAATCACTTTACTCTCCTCCTTTAAACATCTTTTTCAATAGAAAATGCCCCTGGATGAAACAGAGAATGGGGGAATCCAGGGGCATCTCTATCATTGTATAGTGTAAAAGTAATTTGTGATAAAAGTAGGATAACTTTGTGATAATTTTGTGAAACTGCTGGACAAAAAAATCTCCTGTCGTACAAATTTCATTGTTGTTCGACAGGAGATTTCAATTTAACCGAATAATTCCTTGCAGTTATTCGGTACAGAGCTGCATAGCAAATTCGATTTGTATATATTCATCTGAACTCAGCGATCATGCAAGTGGCTCTCTGAGCGGTGTACCGGCTTTTCTTGGATATTTGCCAGGTGTATTCTTTACTTTTTCGATAATTACCAGAGAGCGACTGATCTCGGAACCCGGAAGGTCAAAGTACCGGATGTCACGAATCTTTCCGCCGAGAATCTTTATTGCTTTCTCTGCTGCTTCTGCTTCTTCCTTTACGGAACCGGATTTATAGGACACAAAAACTCCTCCGACTTTTACATATGGGAGACAGTATTCGGATAAGGTTGCCAGGCCGGATACTGCTCTGGATACGCAGAGATCATATTTTTCTCTGTAGGATTTGTTTTTGGCATATTCTTCTGCTCTTCCGTGGATGGCGGAAATTCCGTTAAGTCCGAGAAGTTCGAAGGTTTCCTCCAGGAATTTTACCCGTTTGTTCAGGGAATCCAGAAGGCAGGCTTCCACCTCTGGAAAAGTGATCTTCAATGGAACACCCGGGAATCCTGCTCCTGTTCCAATGTCCATGACAGTTTTTACCTGGCTCATATCTACAGCCTTGACACAGCAGAGGCTGTCCAGGAAATGTTTCACGAGAACCTCATCAAATTCTGTGATTCCGGTTAAATTCATGACTTTATTTTTTTCTATCAGATATTCGTAAAACCGGATAAACTGATGTTTCTGTGTGTCATTTAGAGTAATTCCAAGTTCTTCACAGCCTTTTTCCAGGATTTCTAAATTGTACATGTAGTTTCCTCTCTATTTCTTTATGTTTTTGTTGTTCTGATAAGATATATCTTTGTTCTTAATGCTTATGTCCTGATCTGCTTTCCAGATATACAAGAAGTACGGAGATATCAGCAGGGGATACACCTGAGATTCGGGATGCCTGTCCAATGGAGATCGGTCTGTAAGATTCCAGTTTCTGACGGGCTTCGATACGAAGACTTCCTACATCTTCATAATCAATATCTTCCGGAATTTTTTTCTGCTCCAGTTTTTTGAACTGTTCTACCTGCTTCATCTGACGGCGAATGTAACCGTCATACTTGATGTTAATTTCTACCTGCTCGCATACATCTTCCGGAAGTTCCGGCCTTTCTTTATCAATTGGCGCAAGTACATGATAATTAAGCTCAGGTCTGCGGATCAGTTCTGCAATAGTAGTTCCGGATTTCAGAAGTGTGCTTCCCTGAGATTCCAGAAGACTCTGTACTTCTGCAGAACCACCTACAGTTGTATGTTCTACCCTCTCGATCTCTTCCCGGATCATACGCTCTTTTTCCTGTAATTTATGATAGGTTTCATCGTCGATCAGGCCTACCTCCCAGCCTTTTTTGCGGAGACGGAGATCTGCATTATCCTGGCGAAGAAGCAGACGGTACTCTGCACGGCTTGTCATCATTCTGTATGGCTCATGATTTTCCTTTGTTACAAGGTCATCGATAAGAACACCGATATATGCTTCTGAACGATCCAGAATGAGCTGTTCTTTTCCTTTTACTTCCATTGCTGCATTAATTCCTGCGATAAGGCCCTGAGCGGCTGCTTCTTCGTATCCGGAGCTTCCGTTAAACTGTCCGCCGCTGAAAAGTCCTTTGATCTTTTTGAACTCCAGTGTTGGATAGAGCTGGCGTGGATTGATGCAGTCATACTCGATAGCATAGGCATTTTTTACGATCCTGGCATGTTCCAGTCCTGGTACAGAATGGTACATTTCATACTGAACATCTTCCGGAAGGGAACTTGACATTCCACCAATGTACATTTCATTAGTGTAAAGACCTTCCGGCTCGATGAATACCTGATGACGTTTTTTATCTGCAAAACGTACTACTTTATCCTCAATGGACGGACAGTATCTTGGGCCGGTTCCTTCAATCATACCGGAGTACAGTGGGGATCTGTCCAGATTTGCCCGGATGATTTCGTGTGTTTTTTCGTTTGTATAGGTCAGCCAGCAGGATTTCTGCTCGATCTGTACGGATTCCGGGTCTGTTGAGAAGGAGAACGGAACTACCTTTTTGTCTCCGAACTGTTCTTCCATCTTGGAATAATCAATGGTGTTTCCGGCGATTCGGGCCGGTGTTCCTGTTTTGAAACGGAACATTTCGATTCCCAGTTTTTTCAGGGAATCAGTGAGATAATTGGCTGCCTGAAGTCCGTTTGGTCCCGTATAGTTGCTTACATCGCCGTAGATGCAGCGGGCTTTGAGGTAGGTTCCTGTACAGAGAACGACTGCCTTTGCATGATAAGTAGCTCCTGAAAAGGTTTTTACGCCCGTGATGTGTCCGTCTTCTGCCAGAAGTTCGGTTACTTCGCCCTGGCGAATGGTTAAATTCTCTGTGTTTTCCAGCGTTTTTCTCATTTCTGTGCTGTAGGCCTGTTTGTCTGCCTGTGCACGGAGAGAATGAACTGCCGGTCCTTTAGACTGATTGAGCATTTTGGACTGAATAAATGTTTTGTCTATATTTTTGCCCATTTCACCGCCGAGAGCATCCAGCTCACGGACAAGATGACCTTTGGAGCTGCCTCCTACGTTGGGGTTGCAAGGCATTAAAGCAATGCTGTCTACGCTGACTGTGAACATAACGGTTTGCAGACCCAAACGGGCACTTGCTAATGCAGCCTCGCAGCCGGCGTGGCCTGCGCCTACTACTATGATGTCGAAAAACTGTTCCAGATTTTTCATGCTTTTTCTCCTCGTATATATTTTTATTTTTTCTTTATTTCTTTATAAATTTGATTAGTTTATTTTCCCCTGACAGGATTCTTATTTTTTTATATGGACACTATTTTCCCATACAAAATTTAGAGAATATCTCATTAACAAGATCTTCCCCCAGTGATTCTCCAAGGATCCTTCCCAAACTCTCATATGCATCTGTCAGATCTATGGAATAGAAATCTTCGGGCATTCCGCTTTCTATACTATTTTCTACCAGAGAAAGACTTTCCACAGCTTTTAAAAACTCCTGTCTATGCCGTTCATTTGTGATATAAACTTCATCATTGAAGTTGATCTCTCCACTGAAGAACATTTCCCGGATTTTTTCTTCCAGGTCTGTAATTCCGGTTTCTTCTTTTGCCGAAATCGGTATCACTGGCTGATCTATTTTACTTTTTAAATATTCTATATCTATAGCCGATTTAAGATCTGTCTTACTGTAGAGGACAATTGTCTTTTTCTCTTGCAAAATTTTTATGATCTCTTCATCGTTTTCATCCAATGGTACTGAGGAATCTACTACATAAAGTATCAGATCTGCATCTGCTGCCATTTCTTTTGCCTTGGATACGCCGATCTTTTCCACGATGTCTTCTGTCTGGCGGATACCGGCCGTGTCTGCAATCTTTAATGTGATTCCATTCAGGTTTATATACTCTTCCAGTACGTCTCTGGTTGTTCCTGCAATATCTGTTACGATGGCTCTGTCTTCTCCCAGAAGCAGATTCAGCAGCGATGACTTTCCTGCATTTGGCTTGCCCAGTATCACTGTTCGGATACCTTCCTGCATAATCTTTCCGTCTTCTGCTGTCTTCAGAAGTCCCTGTATTTTTTCTTTTTCTTCTGACACGATTTTCTCTAATTCTTCAGAATATCCTGTCAGATCATAATGTTCCGGGTCATCTAATGCCGATTCAATGTACGCAATATGGTACAGTAATTTCTCTCTGATTTTCTGTACTGTTTTTCGGACTGAACCTTTTAATTGGCCTACAGAATTTTTTAATGAGTACTCATTTTTGGACTGTATTACATCCATAACAGCTTCTGCCTGAGACAGATCGATCCTTCCATTGAGAAACGCTCGCTTGGTAAACTCTCCTGGTTCGGCAATTAGGGCACCATTTTTCAGTACTGTCTCCAATACTTTTTTCATTGCCAGAACGCCTCCATGACAGTCAATTTCTATTGTATCTTCACCTGTATATGTCCGTGGACCTCGCATGGCCATGACCAATACTTCGTCTATCATTTCCTCGCCATCATATATATATCCGTAATGAATCGTATGGCTTGGGACATTCTCCAGAGATTTTTTTCCACCCTTGGAGTGGTACACTTTTGATGCAGTCTCAAAAGCTTCCGGCCCGCTGATCCTGACAATTCCGATTCCCGATGCACTCATAGCTGTGGAAATCGCAGCAATCGTTGTCTCTTCCATTATTCACTCTCCTCTCAAAAGTTCCTGCCAACAGGATTGCTCCATAATCCCGGCACAAAAAAAGTTATTCCGGAAAAGCTTTTTACACGCAAAAAACACGTATTATTCACGCTTTCACCTAGAATAACATCTTCTGTCAGTTTCTATATTTATAAATGTGATCTCTGCATTCCGGATGTCCGCTGCAGAAATACAGAAATATCGTTACTGTTCACTGATAATGTTTCCCTATCTTTCTTCGTAAGCAAAGGTCACAGAAAAACTGAGAACAATGTAAACAGTAACGAAATATTTTTTATTATTTCTCTTCAATGATTATAAAGAATTGCTGTGGAGATTGCAATGATAATTTTTAATTTCCCATTAAGCTTTCACCTGTTTTAAGAGATTTAATAGCTGTTATACCCTTTTGTAAATAATTGGAACATCATATCCGAAGGTTCTCTTTCCATTCACTTCCATACTTTCCGATACCTCCAGACACGCATCTGAGAATTTTTCCCACAGCCTGAATGTCACAACCGGAGTAAATTGGCTCACACTGCCGCCTTCCCAAAAACCATCCTTTTCCTGATATAATGCCGGTGTAAACTTCACAGATTTTCTGAGTTCACTATAATCTACAGTCTTCATAGAATTATAAGAAAACGTATTTTTGTCTTCTCCTTCCGGAATTTCATAGGAAGACAGCATAATTTTATCGTTATTATCTGTAATAAGAAATAGATGTGGTGATGCATGACGTCTTCCGGCCGTCTCATAATAGCTTTCTTCTACAATAAATATTCCAGTAAAATCTTCAGGAATATTTTTTATTTTATCATTGCATACTGTATTTACATGTTGTGCATACGGAAATATTTTCCCGGCTTCTTTCATTTCTGTAAATTGCTCTTTATTATCAAAATGCCCTGTCATAAGCTTTACAAATTTTTCAATTTTCATAATGATGACCTGCCTCTCTCGTGCCCGTCAGGCACACTAATCAAGCGGATATTCGCAATCCATATTCGCCACCTGGCTCTGCACCGATAAACCACTTCGCAGTTTATCAGTAAAAAAAGCCGTATCCACAGAGCTTTCGCTCCGGACTACGGCTTATATTTTTTACCACTGAATCAGTAATTATTCCTTTTCAGTTTTACCACTACATGTCTGTAAGGTTCTTCACCCTCACTGACTGTCTCTACATAGCGGTTGCCCTGCAGAGATGCGTGGATGATTCTTCTCTCGTACGGATTCATCGGTTCCAGAACTACCGGTTTTCTGGTTTTCTTCACCTTGAAAGCAATTCCTCTTGCAAGGTTTTCCAGAGTTTCTTTACGGCGTCTTCTGTAATCTTCTGTATCAAGTTTTACTCGGATATAAGTAGACTCTCCTTTGTTTACCACAAGGCTTGTCAGATACTGAAGAGAATCCAGTGTCTGTCCTCTTTTTCCAATGAGGATACCCATATCCTCACCTTCAAAATCTACATCAAGAGAGCCATCTGCAGTGTTATATTTGGATGTAATCTCCACTTCTCCAAGATCCATGGAGCCAAATACATCATGAAGAAATACAACTGCTCTCTCCTCAACCTCTTTGATCTTCTGCGGATCTGTAAGGATCTCCACCGGTCTTCCCTGCTTCGGTGCCTTTTCACGTGTTTCTTTTGGCTGACGCTCCTTAGGAGCTCTTGGCTGTTTCTCACGTACAGGCTTGGCTTTGCCCTGGAAATCTCTTACCAGTTTTTCCTTCGGTGCTGCAGCCTTTGCAGGTGCTTTCTCAACTGTTTTCTCCATCTGTACAGTTTCTGTCTTCACCGGTTTCTTCTCCTTTACAGGAGCTGCTTTCGGTGCAGATTCTTTCTTAACATTCGGAGTAAACGGCTTGTCTAATTCCTTCTCATCCTTAACAGCATCCAGTTTCACGGACTCTACCAGAGCATCGATTTCCTGCATATCAGAAACTGGCTCGATTCTGCGAACTTTGATCACGGCAGGTTTGCTGCCGATTCCGAAGAATCCGGAGCTGCCTTCACTGATAACCTGAATATCAAGCTGGTCACTGGAAGTTCCAAGCTCAAGACACGCTTTTGTGATAGCTTCATTCTTTGTTTTTGCTGAAAACTGAATGTAATCCTCCATTACGAACCCCTCCGTTCCTGATTATTTCTTCTTATTTCTCTCATCAAAGTCTCTTACGAGATTTGCTTTAGCTGTGATGCTGCCCGGTTTTGCACTTCTTGCCTTCTCATAAGCAGTATCAACCTTCTGTGCTCTGTCTGAAGCACCATTGTTTCCGCTGTTGCCCTTATTGATCACAGGTTTATTGATATTCTTGGCGGACTGATGAGCCTGATTGGTGATCTTCTGCGGCGGAAGTCCTTCCTTCGCACGCTTCGCTTCGATCTTCTTCATATTCTCATTAACCAGATCATCAATGTTCATCTTATCAAGATGACGATTGATTGCAAACTGCTGGGCACTTCGAACGACAGCACTGGCGATCCAGTAGATACCAAGACCAACCGGGAATGTGAAACAGAAGAATGCAGACATCAGAGGCATGACCATGTTCATGGTTTTCATGGAGTTTGCCATTGCGCTGGCCTGATCATTTCCGTCTGCCGGCTGTGTTGCAGCCTGTGGCATAAGCTTCAGGTTCAGCATCTGAGTTGCCCATGCAAGAACCGGGATCAGAAGTGCTATGATCGCAAGTAACAGAGAACCATGATTTTTGAGGAACTCCATGATATAGTACAGCGGCTGGTCTGCGATATTCAGTCCACAGAATCCCTGCATCTTGGAAATCTCATGAGAAGTACTTGTGATCATATCAGAAAAGCCTGAAAACTGATCCATCTTGGCCAGCTCTTTCCACTGTTCAGGAGAAAGTGCATACAGAAAATCAACAATAGAGTTACTTGTAGCATTTCCGGCACTGTCCATAACGAGACGTACTCGTGTCATGGAATTATCTGTGATAAACTGCTGCAGGATATCCGTGTATCCGTTTACAGCTACCAGCTTGTCAACTACACCAGTAAAAATGCTCTTTACACTTCCAACGTAAGCAGGAATTCGGTAGATAACCTGATACAGTGCAAACAGAATAGGCATCTGAATGGCTAACTGTACACAGCTACCGGTGGGAGAAACACCATATTTCTGATAAACAGCCTGGGTTTCTTCATTCATTCTCATCATGGAGTCCTGATCTTTTTTACCCTGATATTTCTTCTGGATCTTCTGGATCTCAGGCTGCATGATCGCACTTAACTTGGAAAATTTCTGCTGCTTGATCTGCAGCGGTGTCATAAAGGCAAAGATAAGAATACTGAAGATAATGATACAAAGACCAATGTTCTGGATTCCGAACAGGCCGTCAAGCATCTTATATATGCCATCCATGATCCATCCCATCACAGACGCGATCTGTCCGATAATAGGAGTTCCGGTTTTTGTTGCTAAAAACAGTTCCAAATTCATTTCCTCCTAGACTTCTTATTCAATTGTAAAAGTCCAATGGTAACTGCTCCACCCCTGGGAAAAAGAGGCCAGGCAGTCCAAAATAATTCATGGCACAGGGTCATAGCCTCCATGGGAAAAAGGATTGCATCGCAGAATCCTCCATGCCGCAAGAAGGCTTCCCCTGAATGCGCCATATTTTTCGATTGCTTCCAAACCATATTGAGAACATGTGGGAATATAAGGACATTTCGTTCTCTTCATCGGCGATATATATTTTTGATAGAGCCTTATCATCTTAATCAGAAATTTCTTTATCATGTTCATTCCCTGTTATATGATGCTTTCTTGCAAGATGCAGAAAAGCACTCTCGATCTCGTGAAAGCTCTTGCCCTTGGCTGCGGCTCTCGCTACTACTACAATATCAAGGTTACTGTCAAAATCTGTTTCGTTGAGACGATAACTTTCTCTTATCAGTCTGGTGAGTCTGTGGCGAACCACACTATTCCCTACTTTTTTACTTACAGATATTCCCAGACGATTCTTCTTGTGCTGATTCTTCAGCACGTACATCACCAGAAGCCGATTTGCGTATGATGTTCCGTTCTGATATACAATTTTAAAATCTTTATTCTTCTTTAAGGACTCTGATCTGATCAAACGAATCCTCCTTAATTAAATTCCGTCTGCACGGATATTTCTCCGGATAGAAGAAAAGACCACATAAATGCGGTCTTGCAGCTTATGCTGATAACTGTTTTCTTCCTTTTAATCTTCTTGCAGCTAATACTTTACGTCCGCCCTTTGTGCTCATGCGAGCTCTGAAGCCGTGAACTTTAGCTCTGGATCTCTTTTTTGGCTGAAATGTCATCTTCATAGGTAAAGCACCTCCTTTATCTATTTTTAATTGTTATGAAATAACTTATCATTCAGAACATCGTTTCAATTATATAAATAAACCTCCTTTTCGTCAAGTAAAAAATGCGAAAAAACCTATAAAATCAGGCATTCTTATAACTACCACCATCTCGCGGTTTTTTATTTTTACATTTATGTGGAAAGTGCATATGGTTTACGTAACATTATCCACATTTTGTGGATAACTTGTGGATAACTAGTGGATTACCGGGAAAACTATCCACTTTTTTCAAACATTTTTTCACCTTGATGTCAAAAAAAGCCTTTATATGCGGTATTTTGACAGTGGATTATTTTATACACATAATTCTTCCACATTATCCACGCAGTTTCTACTTATGGAAACCAATTCACCTGTTATCCACAGTTTTCCACCCTAATCCACATCAATTTCCCCAGGATATCCACAATGTTTTCCCCAAAATCTCAACGTTTTCCATTGCGAAAACCCCATTTTCAGTGTAATATATAAAAGGATATCTGTCTCCAGCCACAGGCTGGGGTTATTATAATACTCATGGGAGGAAAAAATGAACACTGTTATTGAAAAATGGGAGGAGATCCTTAACACTGTCAAATCTGAATATGAGGTGACTGATGTCCCTTTTAATACCTGGCTTAAACCGCTGAAAGTCTATGAGGTTGACGGAAATCTGATAACAGTCATTGTTCCCTCTGAGCAGGCAGGCATCGGTGTTAATTACATCAGTAAACGTTATAAAATACCACTTCAGGTTACGATCTGTGTACTCACAGGCATGGAAGAATGCGAGGTTCGCTTCGTCCTGGAAAAAGATCTCCCCAAGAAAAACGAAAAAAATACTTCCTATGATAAACAGGTTCAGGATACACGTTACGAAGAAGCACATTTAAATCCAAAATACACTTTCGACACATTCGTTGTAGGAAGCAACAACAAATTCGCTCAGGCAGCAGCTCTGGCAGTTGCGGAATCACCGGGAGATACTTACAATCCGCTCTTTATTTACGGAGGAGCCGGACTTGGAAAGACTCATCTTATGCATTCCATCGCTCATTTCATACTGGAACACGACCAGAACAGCCGGGTTCTCTATGTAACCAGTGAGGAATTTACCAACGAACTGATCGAAACCATTCGAAACGGAAACAACACGGCAATGAGCAAATTCCGTGAAAAATACAGAAATATTGATGTTCTTCTCGTCGATGATATTCAGTTTATTATAGGAAAGGAATCCACACAGGAGGAATTTTTCCATACTTTCAACAGTCTCCACAGTGCCAAGAAGCAGATCATCATATCTTCAGATAAACCACCGAAAGATATGGAGATTCTGGAAGAAAGATTCCGTTCAAGATTCGAATGGGGTCTGATCGCAGACATTACACTGCCGGATTATGAAACACGAATGGCAATTCTTCATAAAAATGAGGAGATGAACGGTTACAACATCAGTGAAGATGTCATCAAATACATTGCAACCAACATCAAATCCAACATTCGAGAGCTGGAAGGTGCCTTCAATAAGGTTATGGCCGGAGCTAAACTTGAGAAAAAAGAGGTCACTCTTGAACTTGCCGAGCAGGCACTGAAAGATATTATTTCTCCAGATGAGAAAAAAGTGATCACACCGGAATATATTATCTCTGTTGTCTCCGAACATTACGGAGTAACACCAGCAGACTTAAGCGGAAACAAACGAAACTCAAAAATCGTCATGCCTCGCCAGGTTGCCATGTATCTTTGCCGTGAAATTATTTCCACACCACTGAAAAATATCGGAAAAGCACTTGGAAACCGTGACCATACAACAGTTATGCACGGCATTGAAAAGATCGAAAACGAATTGCAGAACGACGATAACTTAAAAAATACCATAGATATATTGAAAAAGAAGATTAATCCACAAGGTTAGGAAAGTTTTCCACATTACTGGTGTATAACGTGTTGATTGTATGTGGAAGGATGTGTACAACTTTTTTGCAAAAAAGCGGCGGTAATTTTATCCCCGGTTTATTCACATCCGAAACTACCACTTTTACACAAAGTTATCCCACCTGAAAACCCTTGAAAACATCAGCCTTACGGGAGTTTTTCACAAAATCTGTCCCCCTACGGCGGTTACGGCGGATTTTTTCTATAAATATATTTATAAAAACCACAATTTATCCAAAAAAGGAGTTATACACATTATGAAAATTATCTGCTCCAAATCAAGTCTGTTAAAAAGTGTAAGTATCGCACTCAAAGCAGTTCCATCAAAAACCACCATGCCAATACTTGAATGTATCCTTATGGATGCAACAACAAATCAAATTAAATTTACCACCAATGATATGGAACTGGGAATTGAAACTATCGTTGATGGTATTATTGAAGAAAAAGGAATGGTCGCTCTTGATGCAAAGATTTTTTATGAAATCATCAGACGACTTCCAGATAATGATATTACTATTAAAACTGATGATAAATATACAGCAACCATCACCTGTGAAAAAGCAAAATTCAATATTCCCGGAAAATCCGGAGAAGATTTTGCCTATTTACCAATGATCGAGAAGGATGAACCACTTACAATTTCTCAGTATACGTTGAAAGAAATGATCAGACAGACCATTTTTTCTATTGCTGTGAATGAAAACAACAAGCTGATGACAGGTGAACTTTTTGAGATCAAGGATAACTGTTTGAAAGTAGTTTCTCTGGATGGCCACCGTATTGCGATCCGAAAAATGCCACTTAAAAAAGAGTATTCTGACCGGAAAGTGGTAGTTCCGGGAAAAACTTTAAGTGAAGTAAGCAAGATCCTGTCCGGAGAAGTGGATGATCAGGTAAGTATTTACTTTACAAAAAACCACATTCTCTTTGAATTTGATCAGACTATGGTAGTTTCCAGACTGATTGAGGGCGAATATTTCAGAATTGATCAGATGCTTTCCAGTGATTATGAAACAAAACTGAAAATTAACAAAAAAGAGTTCCTGGATTGTATCGATCGTGCGACACTTCTTGTCCGCGAGGTTGATAAAAAACCAATCATTATCAACATCACAGATGATGATATGGAGCTGCGTATTGATTCTGCAATGGGTTCCATGAATGAGGAGATCGATATTGAGAAAGAGGGTAAAGATATTATGATCGGCTTTAACCCGAAATTCCTGATCGATGCTCTTCGTGTTATTGATGATGAGACCGTTACAATTTACCTTGTAAACCCGAAAGCACCTTGCTTTATCCGTGATGATGAGGAGAATTATACTTATCTGATCCTTCCGGTAAACATCAACCAGAATCAGGGAAGATAGTAATTGTGCATTATAATGTATATGTCCGCGTGACACGTACACGCAAACAGCATTATTGAAGCATATGTAACTGAAAATATAGCTGCCAGGTGGTATTTTAAAACTACCCCTTTTTGAAAAAAGTCTGAAGGTGGTAGTTAAAACTGCCCCCAAATCTGATCAATATAGAGGATTTTTTACTGGCGGTAATTTATTGCAGGGCAGATATTTAAAATCTGCCTGATATTTTGAGAGGAAAAAGAAGTGGAAATCAGAATTAAAGATGAATTTATTAAGCTTGGTCAGGCACTGAAGCTGGCGGGGGTTGTGGAAGACGGTGTTGAGGCGAAATATGCTATCAATGACGGCCTTGTTCTGGTAAACGGCGAGGTTGAAAACCGCCGCGGCCGCAAGATCCATCCGGGAGATACCATTTCCTACGATGGAAAAGATATTTATGTGATTGGGTGAAGGAATGTACATTGAATCCATCAGACTGAATAATTTCAGGAATTATGAATTGCTGGAGATGAATTTTGATCAGGGGACCAATATTCTCTATGGCGATAATGCCCAGGGAAAAACAAATATTCTGGAAGCTGTTTATCTGGCCGGGACAAGTAAATCCCATAAGGGGAGCAAGGACCGGGAGATGATCCGCTTCGAGAATGAGGAATCCCACATCCGAATGATGGTGAAAAAGGGCGATCTTTCATACAAAATAGACATGCACCTCCGGAAAAACAAAGCGAAAGGAGTTGCCATCAACGGGCTGCCGATCCGTAAGGCAAGGGAGCTTCTGGGAGTGGTAAACCTTGTGTTTTTTTCTCCGGAGGATCTTAATATTATCAAGAATGGACCGGGAGAGAGAAGACGTTTTCTGGATTCGGAGCTCTGTCAGCTGGATGGTGTTTATATCACGGAGCTGGCCAGCTACAATCACATTGTGAACCAGAGAAACCGTCTTCTCAAAGACTGTTATGCAAATCCGGGACTGAAAGATACACTAGATATCTGGGATACACAGATGCTTGGTTATGGAAGGAAGATCATTGAGAAACGAGAGGAATTCGTTGAAGAACTTAATGAGATTGCAAAAGGCCTCCACAAGGGTCTGACAGGAGGTTTGGAGGAGCTTGAGATCCTGTATGAGCCAAGTGTGACAGCAGGAGATTTTGAGCAGAAGCTTGTGCAGAACAGAGACCGGGATCTGAGGATGAAGCTTACTTCCGTGGGACCGCACAGAGATGATTTCTGCGTGAAGGTAAATGGTATTGATATCCGAAAGTATGGTTCGCAGGGACAGCAGAGGACAGCAGCACTTTCACTGAAGCTCTCGGAGATATATCTGGTCAAAAAAAAGATCAGGGATACGCCGGTGCTTCTGCTGGATGATGTGCTCTCGGAACTGGATAGTAACAGGCAGACATATCTTCTGGAAAGTATACATGATATACAGACACTTATCACCTGTACAGGTCTGGATGATTTTGTCAGTCATCAGTTTGAGATCAACAAGGTTTTTCAGGTGGTAAAAGGGCACGTTTATATGCCTAAAGGGTTTTGACAAGGCCGTAGGCATATGTTAAACTGATTCTGAATATGGAAAGTTGGTGAATATTTTGGATAAAGAGGAGTTTCGCGTCAAGCTGGGTCAGATTAATAAACTGGTTGAAGCCCAGGATTACAAAGGTGCCATGCAGATTGTTGACAGCATTGAATGGCGTCGTGTGAAGAATGTCCGTACCCTTTGCGTTGTAGGCGAGATTTACGCTGCCAACAAGCGCTATGAGGAGAGCAAGGAAATTTTTCTTCTTGCGTATCACAGAGCACCGATCGGTAAGAATATTCTTTACCGTCTGATAGAAGTTTCACTTAAGATGGGACAGATCAGTGAAGCCACAGAATTCTTCGATGAATACAGAGAAGTGGCAGGCAGTGACAACAGCCAGTATATACTGAAATATAAGATTGCCAGAGCGAAGAACGCATCTCTGAATGAGCAGATCCGTATTCTTGAGGAATACAAGGAGAAGGAATTCACAGAACGCTGGTCATATGAGCTGGCTAAGCTTTATTATAAAGCAGGAGACAAGCAGAAATGTCTGGATCTCTGCAATGAGATGGTTCTCTGGTTTAATGATGGCAATTATGTGATGAAGGCTCTTGACCTGAAGCAGAGAATGGGTGTTCTTACTGGTGAGGAGAAAGAGAAATATGAGCAGCAGTTTATTCCGAAATTGATTCCGCCGGAAAAAGCCCAGGAGATCAGGGAGAGTAAGGAAACAGCAGCTGCTGATACAGAATATGAAGAGGCCAGACCGGTCACAGATACGATTCAGGTGGATGATGAGCGTGATCTGAGCAGTGCAGAGACATTACAGGAAAAAATTTCAAAAGGTTTCCGGGATATTTTCGGTGGACATAAGAAGTCCGAAGAATCTGAGGAACTGGAAGAAAATACTGCAGATGAAGAAAAAGAGAATGAGCAGGATCTGAATGTTTCGGATTCGGATACAGAAGAAGATACACCGGAAGCTGAGGCTGCTGCCGCAGAAGAAACTGAAAAGGCAGAAATTGAGGAGGATTCGGAAGAGGCGTCCGAGGAAGAGCCGGAAATCGCAGACGGTGAGGAAATGCTGGTATCGGGTATTGATAATCTGTCAGGGGGAACGGTACAGCTTAAGACGGAAGAACTGCAGGATAAAGAAGAAGAGAAGGCAGAGAAAGACCAGCCGGATTTCTCCGCTACAATGCGCATGCCTGAGCTGAAGATTCCGAAATCTATGATAAATGTAGATCCGGAGAATGCAAGCAGTGCTGCTGATATTCCGGATGCGTCAGGAATTTTTGGAAACATTGATGATATTGCTGCTTCAGTAGGCGAGAAAAAAGATTCTGATAAAGGATTTAATCTGGAAGATACGATTCTTGCAGCTGCAACAGAGCAGGGAATCAAAATTCCAAAAGAAGATGTAACTCAGGATGCACAGACTGCAGAAGTTACATCTGCTGAGGAAGAGAATGATCTTGACCTTGCAGAGGATCCATTTGTTCCGGAGGAGCCGGATGCAGCAGATATCGAGGATATCATGGCGCAGATTTCCGCACAGCAGGAAGCAGATACGGAAGAACATACACTTAACCGTGTTCCGGATGTTGTGTTTGATGAGGACGAAGAGCCTGTTACAGAGGAGGATCTGCAGGCTGCAGAGGCTGAATTTCTCAATGGACCGGCCGGAGTGCAGAAGCCGGACGAGCCAGATGCAGATCTGGATGAAGAGGATGATGGATTCGATGAGATCCCTTCTCTGGAATTAGAAGAAGATGAAACTGAAGAAGCACCGGGAATTGCAGCAGAAAATGGTATCACAGACGATACAGCAACTGTTACGGAGGAAGAAACTCCTCTTGATGAGGAAGAGGAATACAGTGCAGAGGATTTCAGTTCTGCGGATAAATTTGAAGCAGAGCCGGAAGACGAGGACGATGAAGATGAAGAAGATGATTTCATTGCCAGCCTTCTGGATAACAGAGCTATGGAAGAGGATGATGAGGAAGAAGAACTCAGCGAGGAAGAGCAGCTTGAGAAATTCATCGAGACCATCCAGCCGGAGAGGGATCCAAATAAGATCATTTCCAGAAAGAAACAGCTCACTGATGAAGAAAAGCAGCTTTTCACATATTTTGTAGCAGTTCCGGGAATGAAAGAGCAGCTGCTTGATGTGCTCTGTGATGTACAGAAGGGTGCTGCTGATAAGACTTCCCAGACAGGTAATGTGATCATTATGGGTGGCAGGGAAACAGGAAAAACAAGGCTGATCTCAAGTCTGATCCCGGCAATCTGTAAAGAACTGAATATTGAGGCATCCAAGGTTGCTTATATATTCGCAGAAGATCTTAACGGCAAAAGCATGTCAGATATTGTATCCAAGCTTGCAGGAGGTTTTCTTGTTATTGAGAATGCAAACCAGCTTTCCCAGGAAACAGCAGATGAGCTTGATGAAGTGATGAACGGAAATACGAAGGGTATGATCGTTATTCTTGAGGATGAAAAGATCGGAATGCGTAAGCTGATCGCAAGATATCCGAAGTTTGCGAAGAAGTTTACATCCATGATCAATATACCTGTATTTACAAATGATGAGCTTGTTAATTTTGCGAAGGTCTATACAATGGAAAACGGATTCCGAATTGACCAGATGGGCATGCTTGCGCTGTACAATCTGATTGGAATCAACCAGAAAGAAGACCAGCCGATGTGCATCGGAACCGTGAAGACAATGCTTGATAACGCAATGGCAAAAGCACAGGGCGGATTATTTAAACGATCCAAGAAGAGAGTGGACCGTGATGGTTATACTGTACTTCTTGAAAAGGATTTCAGCTGATAATAATAAACAGAAAAGCAGAGGTAAAGAAATATGACCAGACCTTATCTGGGCAACCCGAAATATACCATTGAAGTCCTTCAAAAGTATCATTTTGTTTTCCAGAAAAGGTTTGGTCAGAACTTTCTGATCGATGAACATGTTCTGGAGAAGATCATAGATTCTTCAGGAATCACGAAGGATGATTTTATACTGGAGATCGGTCCCGGAATCGGAACCATGACCCAGTATCTTGCGGAAGCAGCAAGAGAGGTTGCTGCTGTAGAGATCGACAGTTCCCTGATTCCGATCCTTGAAGATACTTTGAAGGATTGGGATAATGTAACTGTGATCAATAATGATATCCTTAAGACGGATATTAAAAAGATCGCAGATGAAAAGAATGGCGGTAAACCGGTAAAAGTAGTGGCGAATCTGCCGTATTACATTACAACTCCGATCATCATGGGACTTTTTGAGAAGAATGTTCCGGTGGATTCCATCACTGTTATGGTGCAGAAAGAGGTTGCAGACCGTATGCAGGTTGGACCTGGCACCAAGGATTATGGAGCACTTTCGCTGGCTGTGCAATATTATGCGAAACCGGAGATCGTGGCCAATGTGCCGCCGAATTGTTTCATGCCACGTCCTAAGGTTGGGAGTGCAGTTATTAAACTGACGCGTTATGAGAAGCCGCCGGTGGATGTTTATGATGAACGTCTCATGTTCAGGCTGATCCGCGCATCTTTTAACCAGAGAAGAAAGACTCTTGTAAACGGAATCAAAAATTCCGGAGATTTTGCCCTGAGTAAGGAAGAAATTGAGAATGTGTTCGAAAAGTGCGGACTTCCGCTGAATATCAGAGGAGAGGCACTGACTCTGGAACAGTTTGCAATGCTTGCCAACTGTATTTATGAAATGAAAAAATAAACAAACGTTTTAAGATACAAAAAGAACCCGGGCAGCTGTTCCGGGTTCTTTTTGCGTGGTGCGTATGGACGTTGGAGAGGAATCCATACGCACATATATAACTTGTCATAGAAAGGAGGTTGTGCCTGATCTGTCAGACACAAGTAAGTAATGAAAAATTTACAATATTTATTATAAGAAAGAAATGTTAGGAAAGTTTGTTGGAAATATGAAAATATTGTGAATATATTTTCCGGCACAACATAAAGTCTGACCTGGAAATTGTGAAAAAAGGAAAAGCTGGCTTTACAAGGTGTGGGGGAGGTGTGTTATACTGGGGAGCGTCAAAAGGAAACAAATTTATTGAAACAGAGAATAGTTATAGTTTAGGTATACAGGCAGATGCCTATATGGAGGATGAATATTATGAAAAAAATGAACAGGATCACAGCACTGGTTGTTGCAGGTATTATCTCCTGTACTTCACCGATGATGGTTATGGCATCTGATTCCGGTTCAGTTATGAGCCAGGCTGAGGAAATTCTTAAAAATAACGAAGTTGAATCTCTTGCAGCTGACCCGGACAAAGTAAGCGATATCATTGTTTATGTGAAAGGACTTTTTGATTCCAATCAGATCACAGACGATGAGATCTCACAGGGAATCGATGAAGCAGCAGATTATTATGGAGTGTCACTTTCCGATGATGATAAGAGCTCACTGGTAAATATAATCAGCAAGTTCCGCGGAATTGATGTCAGCGATGACCAGATCAAGAAATATGTAAATGATGCATACAGCACTCTAAAAGATATGGGTGTCACAAAATCAGATGTGAAGAATATTTTCCAGAAAGCAATTCAGTTTGTTAAGGGAATGCTTTCCCGTCAGTAAGAGGCAGGTGTTTTAAATGTCACTTTTATTAGGACTATTATTACTGGTTTTATACAAAATGTACAAAATGTACAATATTTAGGACTTGAGATAGAAACATGAATGTGGCGTTTTTATAAAAAAAGAGGAAAATGACGAAGAAAATTGTGCAAATAAGCTAAAAGTTCACGAGCTGTTCATAAAATGTTCATATTTGTCTGCTACTATAATAACAGTTCGAAAGAACACTACAAAAGACGCTGTAATGGTGTGTATCTGTATCATTACACATACAATTTTTTTCATAATAATCGCCCCGGTAAGCCACTACCGGGGCACTCCTCGTTTTATGGAAAAAAATACTTTAAATATTAAAAAAATAAGCTTCTGCAGGAATGCAGGGGCTTTTTTGGTTTATGATGTACTAAAAAAACATGGCGCGGGCTGATGGCTCATGCTATAATAACTAAGATGAGGATAAAATCGGCAGCAGGCATAAAGCGTCGGCTGGCAGTAAATGATAAATAGATAAAGGTGAACAGGAGGTCAGGAAATGGCGGAGTCTATGAAAGATTTTGAGCAGGAGCTCGAGGCTTCTTTTAAAAAAATTGATGAAGGTGACATTATCACCGGTACAGTTGTAAGTGTTGATGAGACAGGTGTTGTTCTTGATCTTAAATATTATACAGAGGGATTCATACCGGCAGAGGAATTTTCCAGGGAGCCGGGGTTTAATCTGAAAGAGGCAGTACAGCCGGGCGAGGAGATCCAGGCAACTGTTCTCCGTAAAGACGATGGCCAGGGCAATATCCTGCTTTCCAGAGCGGAGGCAGCAGAGGTTCTGGCATGGGATAAACTTGCTGAACTTCAGAAATCAGGAGAAGCACTGGAGGTTGTTGTGAAGGGGATCGTAAACGGCGGAGCTATTGCCTATGTGGAAGGCGTACGTGGTTTTATCCCGGCATCCAAGCTGGCTCTGAGCTACGTTGAGGATACGGAAGAGTATCTGAATAAACCGCTTACCGTGCGGGTTATTGATGTTGATAAAGCGAAGAAGAGACTTGTGCTTTCTGCGAAAGAGCTTCTTCGTGAGAAGGCGGACGAGGACCGCAGAAACAAGATATCCAATATTGAAGTTGGTTTTGTAACAGAAGGAACTGTTGAGAGTCTGCAACCGTATGGTGCTTTCGTTGATCTCGGAAATGGAATTTCCGGGCTGGTGCATATTTCACAGATCTGCGAAAAAAGGATTAAGAAGCCTTCAGAGGCAGTAAATGTAGGCGACAAGGTCAAAGTTAAAGTTATTGCCATCAAGGACGGAAAACTGAGCTTAAGCATTAAAGAAGCATCTGATCTGATGGCGAAGGAAGTTGAGGAGGAGATTTTTGAGCTTCCTGAGTCCGGTGAAGAGGCAACAACATCCCTTGGTTCACTTTTTGCAAATATCAAGCTGGACTGAGAAATGTTCACACTACATAGCAACGACACTTGGATGAAAAAGGATGGATGTGAATGAAAAATCAGGAGAGAATATTTGTAATCGGACATAAGAATCCGGATACGGATTCCATTTGTTCGGCCATTGCCTATGCTGACATTAAAAACAGAACCACACAGAACAAGAAATATATCCCGAAGAGAGCAGGCCAGATCAATGAAGAGACAAGATATGTGCTGAACCGTTTTGGCGTACAGCCTCCGGCTTATCTCGGAAATATCGGAACCCAGGTTAAAGATATGGATATCCGTATCAGCCCACCGGCAGATAAGAGCATGTCTCTGAAGAATGCCTGGGATATGATGCAGGAGAACAGCATCGTATCTCTTCCGATCCGCGATAAAGATGGTTGCCTGGAAGGTCTTGTGACCATCGGAGATATTGCCAAGACCTATATGGATACAACAGATAGCTACCTCCTTTCCAATGCGAGGACACAGTATCAGAGGATTGCTGAGACTGTAGGAGGCGAGGTTGTAGAGGGAAACAGCCACGGATATTTTGTTAAGGGAAAAGTTCTCGTTGGAACAGCCAATCCGAAGATGATGGAGGGCTATATTGAAGAGAATGATATGATCATCATGGGAGACCGTGAGGAAGATCATCTTCAGGCTATCAGCCAGAATGTAAGCTGTATTATTGTAGGACTGAATATTGTAGTTTCCGAGAAAGTAGTGAAGCTTGCACATGAGAAAAGTATCGTGATCATCCGCTCACCGTATGATACGTTCAATATTGCGCGATTGATCAATCAGAGTATTCCGGTAAATTATGTTATGAAACGTGATAACATGGTTACATTTAACACTGAGGATTTCACTGATGATATTCAGGAGGTTATGATAAAAAACCGTCACAGGGCATTTCCTGTCATCAATCCTCATGGCAAATGTATCGGAACGATTTCCAGACGTAATTTCCTGGATATGCACAAGAAGAAGGTTGTGCTTGTTGATCATAACGAGGTGGATCAGGCAGTTGATAATATTGAGAAGGCTGAAATTCTTGAGATCATCGATCATCATAAGCTTGGAACTCTGCAGACTATGACACCTGTTGCTTTCCGTAATGAGCCGGTTGGATGCACAGGAACGATCCTTTATGAGATCTATGGTGAGCAGAGACTGGAGATTCCGGAAAAGATTGCCGGACTTCTCTGCGCTGCGATCATTTCTGATACGCTTATGTTCCGTTCACCGACCTGCACGCAGAAGGATAAGATCGCTGCCAGTGCGCTTGCCCTGATCGCAGGAATCAACATTGAGAAATTTGCAAGAGAAATGTTCTCAGCAGGAAGTAATCTGAAAGATAAGTCTCCTGAGGAGATCTTTTATCAGGATTATAAGAAATTTATCGGTGAAGGCAATGTTTCCTTTGGCGTGGGGCAGATCAGTTCCATGGATAGCGAGGAGCTGAAGGAAATCAAGGAGAAGCTGATGCCGTTTATGGTAAGTGAATGCGGACGCCATGATATCACAAGAGTTTACTTTATGCTGACTAATATCCTGGAAGAATCCACAGAGCTTCTTTTCTATGGAGAGGGAAGCCAGCAGATGGCTGAGATCGCTTTTGAACGGAAACCGGATGGAGATACTTTTTGCCTGAAAGGCGTGGTATCCAGAAAGAAACAGCTGATCCCGGCTATGATGGAGGCTGCTCAGCTTATGAACAGCGATTACGCATAAGGAGGCCGGAGAAATGGCGAAACAGATCTGGAAGCCGGGAAATATGATCTATCCGCTGCCGGCTGTGATGGTCAGTGTTACAGATGGTGAAGGCAACGATAATATCATTACAGTTGCGTGGACAGGAACTGTGTGTACGAATCCGGCCATGGCTTATATTTCAGTCCGACCCTCCCGTTATTCATATGACATGATCAAAAAAACGGGAGAATTTGTTATCAATCTGACAACAGAAAAACTGGCTTTTGCAACGGATTTCTGCGGAGTGCGTTCAGGACGCGATGTTGACAAATTTCAGAAGCTGAATCTTACAAAAGAGAAAGCACAGTATGTTTCTGCACCGCTGATCGGGGAAGCACCGGTTTCTATTGAGTGCAGAGTACGGGAAATAAAAGAACTGGGATCCCATGACATGTTTCTGGCAGATGTACTTGCGGTTCATGCAGACGAAGCATACATGGATAAAAATAATAAATTTCATCTTAACGATGCAGGGCTTCTGGTTTATTCTCATGGGGAATATCTTGCAGGTGGCCGGAAAGTCGGAACTTTCGGCTACAGTGTGAAGAAGAAAACGAATAAACGGAAGAAATAAAGGTAAAGTGACGATCGTTGAGATTTAATTGCAGTTATGCTAAAATGAAAGGACACAGTATGAATAATATTACGCTGATTGGAATGCCGGGTGCTGGAAAAAGCAGCATCGGCGTTGTGCTTGCCAAGGTACTGGGATACCAGTTTATTGATTCTGATCTGATCATCCAGAAGGAAGAAAAGAGAACATTAAGTGAGATCATTGAACAGGATGGACCGGAGGGATTCAAGGCGGTTGAGAACCGTGTGAATGCGTCCATTCAGGTTGAGAATACAGTAATTGCCACAGGTGGAAGTGTGGTGTACTGTGATGAGGCAATGCAGCATCTGAAATCAGAGGGAATTGTTGTTTATCTCAAGATTTCACTGAAGCTTCTGTCTAAACGTCTTGGGGATCTTAAAGGACGTGGAGTTCTCCTGAAAGAGGGACAGACGCTTGAAAGTCTGTATGAAGAACGTGTATCTTTATATGAAAAGTATGCAGATATCATTGTTGATGAAGAGGATAAAGATCTGGAGGGAAGCCTTCAGCTGGTGCTTCAGGCACTGAAACGGGGAGAGAAGTAGTTTACAAATGTGAAATATGTGTTATAATATACAACTGACCTAAAAGACGGGTTCAGGGAACGTGTGTTTCTGTTTATACTAAGTGATGAAAATAACTATAAGTTGCGGGAAAATTTCAGTGCTGCTCATACAATGAACAGCAGCAAATTTTCTGCTCATAGAGGAGTAAATAATAGAGGTGTGTTATGGAACAGTATGTGATTAAAGGCGGCAATCCTCTTGTTGGAGAAGTGGATATTGCAGGTGCGAAAAATGCTGCTCTTGCAATATTATCAGCAGCCATTATGACTGATGAAACTATATTAATTGAGAATCTGCCGGACGTAAGAGATATCAATGTTCTTCTTGAAGCAATCTCTGAGATCGGTGCTCAGGTAGAACGTGTAGATAAATCTACTGTAAAGATCAACGGTTCTACTATCGGCAATCTCAGTGTGGATTATGAATTTATCAAAAAAATCCGCGCATCATATTATCTTCTGGGTGCATTGCTCGGAAAGTATAAACATGCAGAAGTTCCGCTTCCGGGCGGATGTAATATCGGCAGCAGACCGATCGACCAGCATCTGAAAGGATTTCGTGCTCTTGGTGCTGAGGTGGATATTCTCCATGGTGCTATCGTTGCCAGGGCTGAGAATCTTCATGGAAGTCATATCTTCCTGGATGTGGTTTCTGTCGGCGCGACTATCAATATCATGATGGCAGCTTCCATGGCAGCAGGCCGTACAATTATCGAGAATGCTGCAAGAGAGCCGCATGTTGTTGATGTTGCCAATTTCCTGAACAGCATGGGTGCTAATATCAAGGGTGCAGGTACTGATGTGATCCGCATCCGTGGTGTTGAGACTCTTCATCGTACAGAGTATTCTATTATTCCGGATCAGATCGAGGCTGGTACTTTTATGTTTGCAGCAGCAGCTACAGGCGGTGATGTTACAGTACGCAATGTTATTCCGAAGCATCTTGAAGCTACAACAGCGAAGCTTGAGGAGATCGGCTGTGAGGTTGAGGAGTTTGATGATGCAGTTCGTGTACGTGCGCCACATACACTTCATCGTACTCATGTAAAAACTCTGCCATATCCTGGATATCCTACAGATATGCAGCCGCAGATAGCAGTTACCCTTGCACTTGCTGAGGGTACAAGTATTGTTACTGAGAGTATTTTTGAGAACCGTTTCAAATATGCAGATGAGCTTTCACGTATGGGAGCCAATATCAAGGTAGAGGGGAATTCTGCTATCATTGATGGTGTGAAGAAGCTTACCGGTGCGCGTGTCAGTGCTCCGGATCTTCGCGCAGGTGCTGCACTTGTTATTGCAGGTCTGGCAGCAGAGGGTGTAACGGTTGTTGATGATATCGTTTATATTCAGCGTGGATATGAGAATTTTGAGGAGAAGCTGAGAAGTCTCGGTGCTGAGATTGAGAGAGTTTCCAGTGAAAAAGAGATCCAGAAATTCCGTCTTCGTGTTGGATGAGATTTTGAACTGAATATGTGAATATTTGGAAGAGAGCTTTTGGGCCTTAGGGTCCGGAGGCTCTTTTTTTGATACAACGGAAGTTCTTAAAAAAGAAAGGAATAAAAAAAGAAGGAAGGTAATAAAGAATATAGTACACGTTAATGCACACACAGGAAAGCGGGCAAGGTATGAAGAGATTGAAGAATGTTAAGATGAGAAAAATCCTGGCATTTATGGTGTCTTTGGCGTTGATGGTGTCCTGTATGCCAAGCGCATACACAATCTCCGCGGATGAAATATTGGGAGATGAGACGGAGGAGTTGTTTTCAGATGATGAAAATACTTCCGTATGGACCGCTGAAGAAATCACACCTGATGTAAAAACCAGTGAGGTTGGGGAAACAGAGCAGCAGGAAGAGCAGCCTGCGGAGAATCCGGACAGGCAGGAAGAAGAAAAAGCAGCAGAGAATCTGGAGAAAAATCCTGAAGAAGCAGAGGAAGAAAGTCATCAGGATTCTGAGGAGGTTGAAGAGTTAGCTGAAGAAGCAACGGATATGGAGCAGGAAGAACCAGTTACTTATACAAGGACTGTGGATAATGTAATTGTAACAGCAACTGCTGCCAGCGGAGTCATTCCGGAAGACGCAGAGTTTGTGGTAACACAGGTTGAAAAAGAATCAGATCAGTATTCCGAGGTAGCGGCACAGCTTGAAAACAAAGCTGAGAACGAAGAGTATTCCATCGCAGGATTTCTGGCTTATGATATCTATTTTGCAGGCAACGACGGACATAAGATCAATCCGGAAGATGGAAAAGTTAAGATTTCGATGGAATATCAGGAATCAGCGGAACCGGAGGAAGTGAATGAAGCACAGCAGGCATTTGACATTGCAGTAATGCATCTGGTTGAAGATGAGAATGGAAATGTACAATCTGTTGTAGACATGACCCAGGATGGAACAGCAAATGTGGAGGCTAATACAGAGGGGGAAGTTCAGAAAGCTGAGTTTGAGACGGAGAGCTTTTCTGTATTTACGATTACGTGGAAGAGCAGTTCCAATACATTGAGAATTCAACTGATCAATACGGCAGGAGTTTCACTCGGAAATAATCAATCCCAAAACTTGAAAAGCAATAATGAGGTTAAGGTAAGTTCAATAGCTCCGGCAGTTACAGGATATTCTTTTTATAAAGCAAAGGTAAGCTCAACAGCGACGGATGAGGGAACTGAAATTAAGAGACTGCGTTATTCCGGTGGAAATAATCAATACAACAGTGCAGATTCCAATGGTAACTGGAGTAATATCAATGGTACCGTATATTTCGTTTATGCGCAGAATATGGAAACAGTTGAAACAGTGGACCATACCGGGGATGGAATTACAATGAGAATGAAAAACCTGGAAGGAGATAATATTTCAGAAGTACGTGCAATAGGTGAGAGCATGAACTCCTTAATAGATATAGGGGGATCATATGGTGATGGAAGTATAAAAAAGAATTTATTGAATAACAAAATACCGAAATCATCTGAATATCCAACAACAGTGAAGAATGGAAAAAGCCTGGAGTCATTATTTAATGGAAAAGAAGTGAATCATTTATTTTTGAAATCTGTTTATGATGCGACAGGATATTATGAGTACAGCAGTTTCAGAAATTATGCTTATCTGGGAGATAATTCCGACTTTACGGTTTATGATGCAATTGGAACTCCGAGTAATGAAAACAGGTATTTTTATCAACGTGGAAATTTCATGCCATATAATGCAATCGCGAACGGAGGTTTTTCAACTAATACAAATTTATATGATGAAGATGGACGGGCATTAAGTAATAAAGAGCAGGCAAAAGGTAAAGAACTTTATCTGACCCAGGGAACAAATGATTATTATTTCGGTATGTACATGGGAGCAAATTTTCTTCAGCCAAAAGACGGTAAAGCTACGCTTCCGGATGGAGCAACCAGGCAGGACATGATTTATGAGTTCAATGGCGATGATGATATGTGGATTTACATTGATGGTGTACTGGTTCTTGATATTGGTGGTGTACATGATGCTCATTCCGGTAAGATTAATTTCAATACAGGTGTTGTAAGCTGGAAGGACTGTAAAACCGGACAGACACCTGTTTCATCTGAGACTACACTGAAAGCAATATTTCAGGCAGCGAGAGTATTTCCGGACGGAACAGACTGGAATGATGATCTTGTTAAAAATTATTTTACAGGAAATACATTTAAGGATTATACGACTCATAAATTCAAGATGTTTTATATGGAGCGAGGTGCAGGAGCTTCTAATCTTCATGTGAAATTTAACATCCAGGTCATTCCGAGCGGACAGGCTGAAGTAAGAAAAGAGCTCAGCAATACTGACAAGGAAAAATACAGCAATGTAAAGTTTGCATTCCAGGTATATGCACAGAAAATTCTGAGCACGAATACAAATGGAAATGAGATATATTCAGATAGCGAATATGAGCTTTTAAAGAGTGCAGTAAAAGGAAATGCGGGTAAGCCGACTGGAACTCCGATTGATTTTTTTGATGGAGAGAATGTTAATGAAAAAACGTATGATGGTGTGTTTTATTTAAAACCCGGTGAATCTGCAATTTTTACAGGCCTGAAGGCCAACCGGAAATATTATGTAAAAGAGGTTGGAGTAAGATCGGAAGAGTATGATCAGATTACGATCAATAATACCAGCTATACAGAGTTTGATGAAAACAATGAACAGACAGGTGAAGTAAAAGATATTATGACTGATACGAAACAGGTCAGTGAAAGACCTGTTGTAGTTTACACAAATAACTGTTCAGCAGCAAACAGGCGAGAGCTTCGGATCACCAAGAGGATGAATCCGGATGTGAACACGGATGATACGTTTTCTTTCAAAATAGAGCTTGGTCCTGATAAAGATCATTTACAGCCTTATGTAGGAGAATATTATCTGAGAGATAGGGCAGGAAATTATTATGCTTATGATGAGAATCAGGATCTTGTAAATAAAGGACAAAGTCCTGCTGTATGCGGAACGACTGACAATGGAATTATTCCAGGAATCAGAAAAGATTATACAGTTGCAATTACCGAAATTATTTCAGGCACTTATTACAGGGTAACAGAGGAAGAACTTGATACACAGAATAAATATAAAGATCCTTCATATGAGATTAAAAATAAGGTAATGGAAGGAGATACAGGACATCAAAACGAAACTTCTGCAGTTGGAAATGAGGGAATTATTAAACTGTATTACAATGCAGAGATGACCGTTACGAATACTCCATATAGCAAGATTAAAGTGAATAAGATATGGAAGGCCGGATCTTCTGAAATAGCCGGAGCAGTTCCTGTTTATGCAGGTCTGTATCAGAAAACAGTAAAAGGTGACGTAGAGATATTAACACCGGTAACTGATAAATATCTGGAACTCAATGAAACGAATAAGTATTCCGGAATATTTGATAGACTGGATCCTGCAATTGAATATGTTGTAAAAGAGCTTCGACCGGCAGCAGAGCTGGAAACAGCGGATTTTATTATCGGCACAGATAAAACAGGATATGTAAAAACTGACTCAGCAATGATGATCGGAGATATCGAGTATGAAGTAAACTACAGTGATCTGGCAGTCGATGAAAGTGATGCAACACAGAAAAATATTACAATTACAAATAAGAGGTATGGATCCATAACAATCATTAAGATTGACAGTGAAGATCAAAAAATCTTTCTTGAAGGTGCAGAGTTCAAACTTCAGAAGGATGGACAGGATCTAAAGGATGAATCTGGAAATGTAATTACAGTAACAACTGATTCCAATGGCAGAGCGAAATTTGACAGACTGGAGCCGGGAATTTATACAATTACAGAGATTAAAGCTCCGGATGGGTATTCTATTACGGGTAATGTAATTCAGGTAACTCTTGGAAATGATGAAGGTCAGTTGTTGGATGTAGTACAGACAATCAAAAATTCAAAACTATATTCGTTACCAAGTACCGGTGGCCCTGGTATCTATGGGTTTACAATCAGTGGTGCAGCGATTCTTGCAACTGCATTCCTGTTGTTTATAAACAGTAAACGAAAGGAGGAAGAAGCTGAAAGGTCGTAACCCATTAATTGTAAATATGATAATACGAAGGAATGGAAAAGAAAAAATGCAGAGAAAGAAAGGAGCAGTCATATGAAGAATCTGTTTAAGAAGCTTGGGGCATTACTGGTAGCGGCAGTTATGGTGCTGTCGCTGTGTACGGCAGCGTTTGCAGATGGGCAGGAACCTACGGATGCTGACAGAGCAACTATCACAGTTAAAAATGTGGAAGCTGGGTTAACAGTAACTGCGTATCAGATTACGAAAGCAAAATATCTTGAAGGAAAAGGTTTTCAGGGATATGAAAAAGCAGATGCCAGTTATGCAATTGCTGATATTTTAAAGCCTACACCTGATGAGATTGCAGCTTTAGCAAAGATTGTTCCGAATGATGGTGCCGGAGTACAGCTTACAGGAAATGGAACTACTTATACAGCAAGTGTTGCTCCGGGATATTGGATCGTACTTGTAACAGCTGGTACCAATACCACACCGGCAAAGATTTACAATCCAATGCTTGCAGGTGTGTACTACAGCAGGAATGGTACTGATAACCGGATGACATCTGATCCGATTGATGCATCTGAGCGCTGGGATTTAAAAGGAACCACAGGTTATATGAAATCCAATAGTGTAACAGTTGATAAAGTAATTGTAAATCCGGGATCTGAAAATGCAAAAGGTGATGATGTGGCAATCGGTGATGAGGTAAGCTATAAAATCACTGCAACAATTCCGGAATACAGTGCAGAATACAATACAGATACATCTAAGGTAGAGTATATAATTCACGATACATTAGACGGACTTTCCATAAAAGCCGGCACTGTTGAAGTAAAAATTGATGGTACGGCAGTAGCAGAAAATGAAGATAAATTTACAGTAACTGCACAGGGACAGAATTTGCAGATTGCTTTTAAGAAGGGGTATATCCTTGCTAATGGCGGAAAAACTGTAGAAGTAAATTACAAAGCAATTTTAACGGATGATGCAAAAGTAAATTTTGATCCGCATACCAATACTGTATATGTAGAATATACCAATTCTCCATCAGGTACTGCAAATGCAAAGACAGAGGAAAAGAAAACATATCATTATACATTTGCAATTGATGGAAATATCAATGGAACAAGTACAACAAATAACAGAAAAACAACAGAACTTGTAAAAGTTGATGAAAATGGAAAAGTTATTTCTACCAGGAGTGAAACTGAAATTGACGAATCAAAGGAAACACATGCAGGTGTTGGTGCAACCTTTACTCTTACAAGTAAAACTGATCCTGACAAAGTATATACAGCTATAACAGATGAGAATGGTTACATGTACTTTAAAGGACTTGATGCCGGAGAATACACCCTTGTCGAGACAGTAGCTCCTGAAGGATTTACACTTGATACAAATCCACATGACGTACTTATCAGCGCAAGCTATAATGCTGACGGAACTCTGGCAAGCTACACAATTACAATTGATGAGAATCCCGGATCAACATATACAGCAACTTATGATAACGGTACTATTACAAAAATTGATGGAACATCTTCTGTAACATATATCCGGAATACCAGAATGGGCGAACTTCCATCTACAGGTGGCATGGGAACATATCTCTTCACTATTATCGGTGTTGTAGTTATGGCTGGTGCAGCTGGTGCTTTCTTTATCAGCCGCAGAAAAGAGTCTGATAATCAGAATTTGCAGTGAAATACAAAATAGTATAAATAAGTGCTCAAGTTATCGCCTGGCCTCTTCGGAGGCCGGGAATGAATACAGGGACAGTACATACGAATCTTTTCTGAACCTGAATGGAGATGGAATGATGGGATATGAAGAAAAAGAAGAATTTTGTATGGAATATCTTTTTTGCACTGGTATTTCTGGCGGGAGCGGGAGTATTTCTGTATCCGACAGTCAGCGATATGTGGAACCAGTACAGAAATGTAAGGTTAGTCAGCAGATATGATGAAGCAGTAACAGATCTTTCGGATAATGAATACGAAAAACTGTGGAATGAGGCGAAAGAGTATAATGCAGAACATCCGGTGAATTCTATTGTAGATGCTTTTGGGGAAAAGGATGATTATGTGCTGACCCAGCCTTATGACCAGGTACTTGATCCAAATGGAGAAGGCCTTATGGGAAGTATTGAGATTCCGAAGATCAATGCAAAACTTGCAATCTATCATGGCTTGAGCAAAACAGTTCTTGAGAAAGGTGTAGGGCATGTGGAAGGAACCAGTCTTCCTGTCGGAGGAAAAAGTACACATGCAGTTCTGGCAGCACACAGAGGACTTCCCAGTGCAAAACTTTTTACTGATCTGGATCAGATGAAAAAAGGAGATATTTTTATCCTGCATATTCTGGGAAAAAATCTGGCCTATAAAGTTGATCAGATCAGGACAGTTCTTCCTGAAGAAACCGGCGAACTGGATATTGTGGAAGGCGAGGATCATGTGACGCTTGTTACATGTACGCCATATGGTGTGAACACACACAGACTTCTTGTACGGGGAATACGGACAAAATATGCAGAGGGGGAAATTAGAAATGATGAAACCATATCTCACAGGCTTGCTGTGACAGATCCGAGGAAAGTTCTGGCTGGCGGCTTTGCAGTACTTATTGTTCTGATTCTGCTGATTTATCTGAGTGTTCGTTACAGGGACAAAAAACGCAGATTAAGGCAGCTTTCAGAAAGGAAGGATGAGGCAGAGAGCGATGAAAAATAAAAGAAAGCAGGGGAATAAATTTCAGAGTCTTCTGGCTGTTCTGATGCTGATGGTAATGCTGGCCATCAGTGTTTTGCAGCCGGTTTTTGCACAGAACTATGAGGCAGGAAAAAAGGGCGATCTGACGCTGATACTCCGGGAAACGGATGAAGAAGGAAATCATACACCGGTGGCAAATGTGGGGCTGACACTTTATAAAGTGGGAAGTATTGATTTTGACGGAAATGTACATTTTGTGATTGATGGTGCTCTGGGAGAAAAAGGTATTGATTTCAATGCACTCAGCACAGCGGATGACTGGTTTGCGGCAGCGGAAAAACTTGCCGGTATTATTGAAGAGTCCGGAGTCAGCGGAGTACAGGATTTTTCCAATGAACAGGGGAAAATGACCTTCACAGGGCTGGAAGAGGGAATGTATCTGGTTGTGCAGAGTGATAACAGCAGTAAGGTCACAGTTTCTCCGATGCTGATCTCGATTCCTTTTGCAGATAGTGAACAGGGCTGGCTTTATGAGGTGCAGGTTTATCCCAAAGTAGCTGTAAGGGATGAAAAAAAGATACAGGTAACAAAAAGAGTTTACTATATAGATGAAAATATGGATCCGCAGCCAATGGTTGAAACAGATGCAACTTATAGGATCGGTATTTTTCTTGATAAAGAGGGAACCATTCCATTCAGGGATGATTACAGCAAAGATATCCGGATAAAAGGTGCTTCAAGCGGAACTGCCGTATGGATGGATGTACCGGATGGAACTTATTATGTATTTGAGCTGGATGAAAATCAGAAGCCGCTTCAGCAGAATAACAGGATTGATATATCTGATGCAGATGAGAAAAAAACATTCTACTATAATGTTACAGGTGCAAATGAAGAGGAGACAGATCAGACAGTGATCGGCAGCGAAAACAGTGCGGTGGAATCGATATCTTATGTGAATAATTATTATCTGGAGCTTCCGGATGATTTCTACAGTTATGGACATATCAGTATTATAAAAAAAGTTATGGCTGACGGAAAGGAGACAACAGCAGATAATACTTTCTATGCAGGAATTTTTGAGAAGGATGAAAATGACGAACTGGTATTGCTGAAGAATATGAAGCTGAAGCAGAATGGTGTTGTTACAGCTGAGTTTGCATTGCCGAATCATGAAAAAGATGCTGAGTTTACTTACACAGTTCTTGAGACAGACAAAGATGGAAAGCCGGTTATAAAGGATGCTTTTCCATATATAGTAAGCGGTGAGGGTGATGTTGTTCTCACAGATGAGGGACAGTATAACGGGACGATCACGATTACCAACAGTATAGTTCCGGAACAGACAGTTACTCCGACACCGAATCCATCGGCAACTCCGATACCACGCAGCAGTGAGACACCTGTTCCAGGAAATCATCATACACCGGGTAGAAGTACTCCTTCCGGTGGTACTTCAGGGAATCCTGTAAAGACTGGTGATGAGACACCGGTTGGTGTATGGGCAGGTATTCTGGCAGCAGCAATTGTAATTGGTGGGGCAGCAGGCTTTGCAGTGAGAAGAAGGAAGAAATAAAAAAATATTCTTGACATTTGGTAAAGAGAAGTATATTGTATGTGTTGCAGTAATTTCATAAAAGATGGCCTTTTATTCAGAGTGGTGGAGATACAAAGGATCTGCGAAGCCACGGCAACCCCGGGAAATCCAGGAAGGTGCCAACCTGAGCGAGTAATCGAACAATAAGAGGATTGTTTACAGAATTTAAACAGTCCGCTTGTACGGGCTGTTTTTTATGTTTATAATCGTTGACTGACTACAAAAGGAGAAAAAAATGGAAAAAATTTTATTTACATCTGAATCTGTAACTGAAGGACATCCTGATAAAGTCTGCGACTCTGTTTCTGATGCGATCCTTGACGCTATGATGGAGCAGGATCCGATGAGCCGTGTTGCATGTGAGACTGCTACTACTACAGGTCTTGTACTTGTTATGGGTGAGATCACAACTAAGGCTAACGTTGATATCCAGAAGATCGTTCGTGATACTATCCGTGAGATCGGATATGACAATGCTGATTATGGTTTTGATGCTGATACATGTGCTGTTATTACAGCTCTTGATAAACAGTCCGCAGATATCGCTATGGGTGTTGACAAGGCTCTTGAGCAGAAAGAGGACAGCATGAATGAGGATGAGCTGGATTCCATCGGTGCCGGTGACCAGGGACTTCAGTTTGGTTATGCTTCCAATGAAACTGAGGAGTATATGCCATATGCGATCAACATGGCTCACAAGCTTGCACAGCAGCTGACAAAGGTTCGTAAAGACGGTACTCTGAAATACTTAAGACCGGATGGAAAAACTCAGGTTACAGTTGAGTATGATGAGGCTGGAAAACCGAAAAGAATCGATGCTGTTGTATGCTCTACACAGCATGATCCGGATGTTACCCAGGAGCAGATCCATGAGGATATCAGAAAATATGTTTTTGATGCGATCATCCCGGCTGATATGGTTGACGCTGATACTAAATATTTCATTAACCCGACAGGTCGTTTCGTAATCGGCGGACCTCACGGTGACAGTGGTCTGACAGGACGTAAGATCATCGTTGATACTTATGGTGGAACTGGACGTCATGGCGGCGGTGCTTTCTCAGGTAAGGACTGCACAAAGGTTGACCGTTCTGCAGCTTATGCAGCTCGTTATGTTGCCAAGAACATCGTTGCAGCAGGTCTTGCTGACAAGTGCGAGATCCAGCTTTCCTATGCGATCGGTGTTGCTCATCCTACTTCTGTCAGTGTTAATACTTTCGGAACAGGTAAGCTTTCTGAGGCTAAGCTTGTTGAGATCGTTCGTGAGAACTTTGATCTTCGTCCGGCTGGTATCATCAAGATGCTTGACCTTCGCCGTCCGATCTACAAACAGACAGCAGCTTATGGTCACTTTGGCCGTACAGATGTAGATCTTCCATGGGAGCATCTGGATAAGGTTGATGCACTGAAAAAATATCTTTGCAACAGCTATGAATAAAAAATAAACAGGCAAAAAAGATAATAATAGTTCCAGGAGAACAAAGAGCAAGAAGCCCCCGGTAGTGCCATACCGGGGGCTTCTTGCTGCCCTTTTTTATAGAAAATTTAGAGATAGGAAAAATACTTTATGTTATAATATCGTTATATGAGTAAATATGAAACCGGTTGTCCGGTTTTTGTGACAAAGGACGGAGATATAACATGAAGTTAAAAACACGTATTATAGTGGGCTTTGTTGCGGTTATCCTGGTTCCGCTGATCCTTTTTTCTGCAAGTCTTTATGGCTTCAGCCAGACACAGGCCAGGCATATGCAGGAGAGCAGCAGCCAGACATCGGATTCCGATGAAATGGTCTATGATATCTCTCTGGCTCAGTCATCCAGCAGTCAGGTACGGCTGATGGCCAAGGATATGATTCTGACGGCAACGATCATTCTTGTTTTTACAGCATTGTCTGTAGGTTTATGGATCTACAGAAGTATTGCAGTACCATTGGTGAAGCTTCGTAAGGCAACCCGGAATATTAAAGAAGGTAATCTGGATTTCGTACTGGAGGTAGAAGGAAACGATGAATTTTCCCAGCTTTGCCAGGATTTTGAGGAGATGAGGAAACGTCTTAAGGAATCCACAGAAGAGAAGATCCTGATGGACAAAGAGAACAAGGAACTGATCAGCAATATTTCCCATGATCTGAAGACTCCGATTACAGCAGTTAAGGGTTATGTGGAAGGTATCATGGATGGTGTTGCGGACACACCGGAGAAGATGGACAGGTATGTACGCACTATTTATAACAAGACCAATGAGATGGATCATCTGATCAATGAGCTGACTTTTTACTCCAAAATCGATACCAACCGTATTCCTTATACATTCAGTAAATTGAATGTTGAGGACTATTTTTCTGACTGTGCGGAGGAACTGGGACTCGAGATGGAGACCCGGGGAATTGAACTTGTGTATGCCAATTATGTGGAGAAGGATGTTCAGGTCATCGCAGATGGCGAGCAGATTCGCCGTGTGATCCACAATATTGTAAGTAATGCCATTAAATATATGGAGAAACCAAGGGGAATCATCCAGATTCGCGTAAAGGATGTGGGAGATTTTATCCAGGTGGAGATCGAGGATAACGGCAAGGGAATTGCAGCCAAGGATCTGCCATATATTTTTGATCGTTTTTACAGGACAGATGTTTCCAGAAATTCTTCCAAGGGAGGAAGCGGAATCGGTCTTTCCATTGTGAAGAAGATCATGGAGGATCATGGAGGAAAGGTCTGGGCTACAAGCCGTCTTGGAATCGGAACGATTATGTATTTTGTACTTAGAAAATATCAGGAGGTACCCGTAAATGAGTAAAATTTTGATCATAGAGGATGAGGAAGCAATCGCGGATCTTGAGAAAGATTACCTGGAGCTTTCCGGTTTTGAGGTGGAGATTGAGAATCGGGGAGACACAGGCCTTGTGCGTGCAATGAAAGAGGATTTTGATCTGATCATTCTGGATCTGATGCTTCCGGAGGTGGATGGCTTCGATATCTGCAGACAGGTCCGTGAGGAAAAGAATACTCCGATCATTATGGTTTCCGCGAAGAAGGATGATATTGATAAGATCAGGGGCCTGGGACTTGGTGCAGATGATTATATGACCAAGCCATTCAGTCCAAGTGAGCTTGTAGCCCGTGTAAAGGCACACATGGAGCGTTATAATCGTCTGGTTGGCTCTAACGTGCATAAGAATGATGTAATCGAGATCCGTGGAATCAAGATCGATAAAACTGCCCGCCGTGTGTGGGTAAATGGTGAGGAGACAACTTTTACAACCAAGGAATTTGACCTTCTGACTTTCCTGGCAGAGAATCCGAACAGAGTATTTACCAAAGAGGAACTTTTCCGGGAGATCTGGGATATGGAGTCAGTGGGTGATATTGCCACAGTTACGGTGCATATCAAGAAAATCCGTGAGAAGATCGAGTTTAATACGGCCAAGCCTCAGTATATTGAGACGATATGGGGCGTTGGGTATCGGTTTAAGGTGTGATGTCGGGCAGCCTGAGCTTGTAAAATAAATATTTGGACGCAAAGCGGAATGTGAATTGCTGCTTTGCATATGTCATATGATACGTGGGAGGGAGAATGTCGCAGTAAGGATATTCTCCCTTTTATGGCACTCCTGGAAATTATTGCATCAGATTCAGCTGTGCAGAACATGAATGGAGCTTCATGATCAATCACAATTGACAGTGACAGACCGGTAAGTTTCGGGTATAATTAGACAAACTGTGATATAGATATGAGAAAAGGGAAACTGGAATGGGGAAAGGAGAACTATGGAAGACAGATTATATAAGAAACTGGAAGCGTACGGTAAGAGTGATTTTTACCCGTTTCATATGCCCGGACATAAGAGGAATCCGCTGACCGTAGACGGTGATTTTCCGGTGGAGAGGGATATTACGGAGATTAATGGATTTGATAACCTGCATCATGCGGAAGACATTCTGAAAAGGGCTCAGGAGAATGTTGCCCGGATCTATGGTGTGCAGGAGAGCTTTTTCAGCATTAATGGAAGCTCAGGGGCAATCCTGGCGGCTGTGTCTGCTGCTGTGAAGAAGGGCGGCCATATTCTGGTGGCAAGAAATTGCCATAAGGCGGTATACCATGGAATTTACCTGCGTGATTTGGAAGCCACATATATTTATCCACATGAAGATTCCAGACTGGGGATAAACGGTGGAATTTCACCAAGCCGTGTGGAAATGTATCTGGCAGAGAACCCGGATATTGAAGCTGTGCTGATCACATCGCCAACCTATGACGGAATCGTGTCAGATGTGGCGCGGATCGCGGAGGCTGCACATAATCATGGAGTACCATTGATCGTAGATGAAGCCCATGGTGCACATTTTTGCTTTTCGGATTATTTTCCGATGTCTGCCGCGCAGCTTGGCGCGGATGTGGTGATCAACAGTGTACATAAGACGTTGCCTTGTCTGACTCAGACGGGAGTGATCCATCTGTGCAGCAACAGGGTTAGCAGGGAAAAACTGAAGCGATTTCTTGGAATTTACCAGAGCAGCAGTCCGTCGTATATTCTGATGAGCAGTATTGATGCGTGTATGGATAAGCTGGAGCGTGAAGGTGATGAGATGTTCCGTGTATTTACGGAGAATCTGGAAAAAGCACGCGTTCGTCTTGGAAAGTGCAAGTATATCCGTCTGGTTACGCCGGAAGTGTGTGAATACCGGAGAGTTTTTGATTTCGACAGATCCAAGATCCTGCTTTCCACAGTAAACAGTTCGCTGAATGGGAGACAGCTCCATCGGATCTTGAGGGAAGAGTTTCATCTGGAAATGGAGATGGAGGCAGAGAATTATGTGCTTGCACTGGCTGCGGTTGGTGATACAGAAGAAGGATTTCGAAGACTTTGCGAAGCTGTTGAAGAAATTGACCGGCGGGAATCGTTAAAATACAGAAAAGAAATTGCAGAAACAGAATCTGTCAAAAATGGAAAAATGAAACAGATAATGCGGATTTCCCAGGCTATGGATGCAGATAGTGAACGGTGTCGGCTGGAGGAAGGTATCGGAAGGATTTCAGCGGAGTTTGCGTATCTTTATCCACCGGGAATTCCGTTGATCGTTCCCGGAGAGCAGATTTCTGGACATTTTGTAAAAAATGTGAGAAGATACCTGGAACAGGGCTTTGAGGTTCAGGGCCTGAGTGATCAGACAAGTGAGACGATATGTGTAGTCTCAAATGATGTATAAGTGTGCATCGGTTATATGACCACAGTGATGATTTGTACGAGTCTGATTACAGAGTGAGCAGTGAAAAATAGAGACAGAGGGAATAAAGTGGGGAAGATTTTTTATATTATGGGAAAAAGCTCTTCCGGAAAGGACAGTATTTACAGAAAACTGGAAGCGGATGAGGGGCTTGGTCTGGAGAGACTTGTAATTTATACTACACGCCCGGTCCGTGACGGAGAAAAAGAAGGAAGAGAATATTATTTTACAGATGAAAAGAAGCTGGAAGAGTTCAAAAAGAATGGAAAATTGATCGAGTCCAGGACTTATGAAACGGTTTACGGACCGTGGACGTATTTTACAGCAGATGACGGTCAGGTTGCTGCCGGAAATAAAAGTTATCTGGGAATAGGAACCCTGGAATCTTATATGCAGCTTCGTGAGTATTATGGTGACGATGTGATGTATCCGGTGTATATTCAGGTGGAGGATGGTGAACGTCTGGAGCGTGCACTTGCCAGAGAAAAGACTCAGGAGAATCCGAAATACGAGGAGATGTGCAGACGTTTTCTGGCAGACCAGATGGATTTTTCTGAAGAAAATATTCTGAAAGCAGGTATAGGCAGGCGTTTCCGGAATCATAATCTGGATGAATGTGTGAAGGAAATTGGAAATTATATAAAATCTGTACAATAGGGAAAAATAGTTTTTTTTATACAGAAGATTATGTTATAATTAGATGAAAGATGTCTTCCGGACATGGAGGAGGGCACAAAAGGCAGAAAGAGGTGATTCTTATGGCAGGATTTCATGACATCATCGGCCATGACGATATAATCAGGCATTTAAAGAATGCGATAGAGACAGGGAAGGTGTCCCACTCTTATATTTTTACAGGGGAACCAGGTTCTGGCAAGAAGCTTCTTGCAGGGACTTTTGCGGCAGCACTGCAGTGTGAATCGGGAGAATCTGAACCATGTATGACCTGTGATTCCTGTAAGAAGGTGATCGGCAAGAATCATCCGGATATCATCACAGTGACTCATGAGAAACCTGGCAGCATCAGTATTGATGAGGTGAGAGAGCAGGTGATCCATGATGTGGATATCAAGCCGTACTGCAGTCCATATAAGATTTATATCATTCCGGATGCGGAGATGATGACAGTACAGGCTCAGAATGCTATTTTGAAAACTATTGAGGAGCCGCCGGAATATGCGGTGATCCTGTTGCTGACAAGTAATATCGACAGTCTTCTTCCTACGATCCGTTCCAGATGTGTACGCCTGGATCTGAAAGTAGTGGATGACGGTCTTGTAAAGAAGTATCTGATGGAGCATCTTCAGGTGCCGGATTACCAGGCTGAGATTGACGCATCTTATGCCCAGGGAAGTATCGGCAAGGCGAAAGAAGCTGCAACTTCTCAGGAGTTTGCAGATATGACTGCCAACGCACTGAAGATTCTGAAATATGCCAATACCATGGAAGTTTATGAGCTTACAGAAGCGATCAAGACTCTGACCATGGATAAGAATAACATTAATGATTATCTGGATATTTTTCAGTTCTGGTTCCGCGATGTTCTGATGTTTAAGGCAACAAGGGAAATTGACAACCTGGTTTTTAAACAGGAGATTAATTTTATCAGAGAGCAGGCCAGCGAGCGTTCTTATGAGAATATCGAAAAGATCCTTGAAGCACTGGAGAAGACCAAGGTGCGTCTCCGTGCCAATGTTAATCTCGAACTTGCCCTGGAGCTCCTGTTCCTGACAATTAGGGAGAAATAGAATGGAAATGGTAGTTGGAGTAAGATTTCGAAATGTAGGAAAAATATATTATTTTAATCCTAAGGACTACAAGGTTAAGGTAGGCGATCACGTTATCGTGGAGACTGCCAGAGGCGTGGAGTACGGACGTGTTGTTCTGGAACCGCGTGCTGTGAAAGAAGACGAGGTGGTTCATCCGCTGAAAGAGGTTCTTCGTGTTGCAACTAAGGAAGATGAGGAGCATGAGGCTGAGAACCGTCTTAAGGAAAAAGATGCTTTTAAGATCTGCAAGAAGAAGATCCGTGAGCATGGTCTTGAGATGAAGCTTATTGATGCAGAGTATACTTTTGATAATAATAAAGTGCTGTTTTATTTTACAGCTGACGGACGTATTGACTTTCGCCAGCTTGTAAAGGATCTGGCGTCCGTATTTAAGACCAGGATCGAGCTTCGCCAGATCGGTGTACGTGATGAGACCAAAATCCTTGGTGGTATTGGTATCTGCGGAAGGACACTTTGCTGTCATACTTATCTTTCTGAGTTTGCACCGGTTTCTATCAAGATGGCGAAGGAGCAGAATCTTTCCCTGAACCAGACGAAGATCTCCGGTGTATGCGGAAGGCTGATGTGCTGTCTGAAGAATGAGCAGGAGACTTACGAAGAGCTGAACAGGAATCTTCCTGGTATCGGAGATATAGTTATAACACCGCAGGGTATTCAGGGTACAGTTCAGAGCGTGAATGTTCTGCGTCAGATGGTGAAGATCGTGGTTGATGTCAATGATGAGAAGGAGATTCAGGAATATCCGGTTCGAGACCTGAAATTCCGTCCTAAGAAGAAAAAGGGAAAAGGCGGCGACCACGAAGAGAAAAAGGGAGATACAAAACCAAATGAAAAATGATCTGGTTAAGTGCGGTGAGCGGGTGGATGATCTTCAGAATGGTTATTTTGTGATCCAGGATCCGAAGAAATTCTGCTTTGGTATGGACGCTGTGCTGCTTTCCGGTTTTGCCCGGGTAAAAAAGGGCGAGACTGCGCTGGATATGGGAACCGGCACGGGAATCATTCCGATCCTGCTTTCCCAGAGGACTGAAGGGAAGCATTTTACCGGCCTGGAGATTCAGGCAGAGTGTGCTGAGATGGCTGACCGCAGTGTGAAATATAACTGTCTTGAGGACAGAATACAGATCGTTGAAGGTGATATTAAAGAGGCTGCCGGGATTTTTGGGGCAGCTTCTTTTGATGTGGTGACATGCAATCCGCCGTATATGATCGGCCAGCATGGACTGACGAATCCGCATATGCCCAAGGCGATCGCGAGACATGAGATCCTTTGTACTTTTGATGATGTAGCGAATCAGGCTGCAAGAGTTCTGAAAGACAGAGGAAGATTTTATCTGGTGCACAGGCCGTTCCGGCTGGTGGAATTAATGGCTGCACTGACTAAGTATAAGCTGGAGCCTAAGAGGATGCAGCTGGTGTATCCTTATATTGACAAAGAACCAAATATGGTGCTGATCGAAGCCTGCAAAGGCGGAAATTCCAGGATTCAGATTGAACGTCCACTGGTGGTTTATGAGAAGCCCGGGGTTTATACGAAGGACATTCTGGAACTGTATCAGATGGTGTGAGTGCATGGTGGAATAATCCGCCAGTCAGGCAGATGATGAAATAGAAAAAAGAGGAAGATTATGAATAAAACAGGAAAACTCTACTTATGTGCAACTCCGATAGGCAATCTGGAAGATATCACTTTAAGAGTTTTAAGAACACTTAAGGAAGTGGACTTGATCGCTGCGGAGGATACCCGAAACAGTATCAAACTTCTGAACCATTTTGACATAAAAACTCCAATGACAAGCTACCACGAATACAATAAGATCGATAAGGGTCACGTCCTTGTGGAAAAAATGCTCGCGGGTACTGATATCGCTCTGATTACAGATGCCGGTACTCCCGGCATTTCAGACCCTGGTGAAGAGCTGGCAGCTATGTGTTATGAAGCTGGAATCGAAGTAACATCTCTTCCGGGTCCGGCAGCCTGTATCACAGCTCTGACATTATCAGGTCTGCACACCAGAAGGTTCGCTTTCGAAGCTTTTCTTCCGGCAGATAAGAAAGAGAGAAAAATCATCCTGGAGGAGCTTTCCAATGAAACGAGAACTATAATCCTCTATGAAGCTCCTCACAGGCTTGTACGGACGCTTGGCGAGCTCAGGGAGGCACTTGGCAACCGCCGTATGACTCTTTGCAGGGAACTGACAAAAAAACACGAAACAGCGTTTCGTACAACCATTGATGATCTCATTGATTTTTATAAAGATGAGAAGCCGCTGGGAGAGTGTGTTCTTGTGATCGAGGGCAGGAGCCGCAGTGAAATGGAAGCGGAGAAACGTGCTTCCTGGGAAGAGATTTCCATTCCGGAGCATGTGGCCATGTATGAGCAGCAGGGGAATTCCAGAAAAGACGCCATGAAGCTTGCAGCGAAAGACAGAGGTGTTTCCAAGCGGGATATTTATAAGGCGTTGCTGGAGGAAGATTCTGCTGAGTAAAGAACATATTGTGCCTGCACTTTGAAATTGCATTTAATAAGATACTTTTTTGCCTGTATTTCCAGTGATTTTGCGTGGAAATACGGGCTTTTTTGTGCTATAATTACTTAGTATTCGTATGTAAAAAAATATTTATTTTACAGGTATAAATGACAGTTCCGGAGCGAGTTTGAGAATTGCTTTCTGCAAAATGATTCTGCAGAGAGAGGTTCTGCAGAAACGAATTTTCAAACACGCCTGGACAGATAAGAACAGGAGGAATGACATGGGCGCAGAGAATACAGAATACGGCGCGGATCAGATCCAGATCCTGGAAGGACTGGAAGCCGTACGTAAGAGGCCTGGAATGTATATCGGAAGTACCTCCAGCCGTGGACTTCATCATCTCGTATACGAGATCGTGGATAACGCAGTCGATGAAGCACTGGCTGGTTTTTGTACGGAGATCCATGTAGATATCAATCCGGATAACTCCATTACAGTTACAGATAATGGTCGTGGAATTCCGGTAGGTATCAATCACAAGGCAGGTATTCCGGCAGTTGAGGTTGTATTTACTATTCTTCACGCAGGTGGCAAGTTCGGCGGTGGAGGATATAAGGTATCCGGTGGACTTCACGGTGTAGGTGCATCTGTAGTAAATGCACTTTCTGAGTGGCTTGAGGTTACGATTCACCGTGATGGAAAAGAATATAAACAGAGATATGAGCGTGGCAAGACCATGTATCCGCTGAAAGTTACAGGGGATTGTGATCCGAATGCTTCAGGAACAAAGGTGGATTTTCTTCCGGATAAGGAAATCTTTGAAGACACCATTTACGATTACGATATCCTGAAACAGAGGCTTCGTGAGATGGCTTTCCTTACCAAGGGACTTCGTATTGTGCTTGAGGATAAGCGAGAAGGACAGGAGCGGGAAAAGATATTCCACTATGAAGGTGGTATCCGCGAATTCGTAAGCTATCTGAACAGAAGTAAAGAAGCTCTCTATCCTGAGATCATTTACTGTGAGGGAGAGAAGGATGGCGTAGCTGTAGAAGTTGCCATGCAGCACAATGACTCATACACAGAGAACACTTACGGTTTTGTAAATAATATCAATACACCGGAGGGCGGTACACATATCACCGGTTTCCGTAATGCGATCACCAACACATTTAATGACTATGCACGTAAGAACAAGCTTCTTAAGGACAGTGAGCCGAACCTCAGCGGTGATGATATCCGAGAGGGTCTTACAGCAATCATAAGTGTCAAGATCGGAAATCCGCAGTTCGAGGGCCAGACCAAGCAGAAGCTCGGAAACAGCGAAGCCAGAGGTGCAGTAGACAGCGTTGTGAGCAAACAGCTGGAGATTTTCCTGGAGCAGAACCCGACAGTTGCCAAAGCTACCGTTGAGAAATCTGTTCTTGCACAGAGAGCCAGAGAAGCAGCCAGAAAAGCACGTGACCTTACAAGAAGAAAATCTGCACTGGACAGCATGTCTCTTCCGGGAAAACTTGCAGACTGCTCTGACAAGAATCCGGAGAATTGCGAGATCTATATCGTAGAGGGAGATTCCGCGGGCGGTTCCGCCAAGACAGCGAGAAACCGTGCCACACAGGCAATCCTTCCCCTTCGAGGTAAGATCCTGAATGTTGAGAAAGCACGTCTGGATAAGATTTACGGAAACAAAGAGATCAAAGCCATGATCACTGCTTTCGGAACCGGAATTCACGAAGATTTTGATATCTCCAAACTTCGTTATCATAAGATCATCATCATGACTGATGCCGATGTTGACGGTGCGCATATTGCGACACTGCTCCTTACATTCCTGTATCGTTTCATGCCGGAACTGATCAAACAGGGATATGTATATCTTGCTCAGCCGCCACTCTATAAAGTGGAGAAGAACAAGAAAGTATGGTATGCGTACGATGATGATGAACTGAACAATATACTTACCGAGATCGGACGTGACGGAAACAACAAGATACAGCGTTATAAAGGTCTGGGTGAGATGGATGCAGATCAGCTTTGGGAGACTACTATGGATCCTGAGAAGAGAATACTTCTTCGTGTGACCATGGACGAAGCTGCCACATCCGAGATCGATCTGACATTTACCACTCTTATGGGAGACAAGGTAGAGCCAAGACGTGAATTTATCGAAGAAAATGCAAGATTCGTTAAGAATCTTGATATCTAGGAGAATAAAGAAGAATGGAAGATAATATTTTTGACAAAGTCCACGAAGTGGATTTGGAAAAAACTATGAAAGAATCTTACATCGACTATGCCATGAGTGTTATCGCTTCACGAGCTCTGCCTGATGTAAGAGACGGCTTAAAGCCGGTACAGCGCCGAGTGCTGTATTCCATGATCGAGCTGAATAATGGTCCTGACAAGCCCCACAGAAAATGTGCGCGTATTGTCGGTGATACAATGGGTAAATATCATCCGCATGGTGACAGCTCCATCTATGGTGCACTTGTAAATATGGCGCAGGAATGGTCAACAAGATATCCGCTTGTTGACGGACATGGAAACTTCGGTTCTGTAGATGGTGACGGTGCAGCTGCCATGCGATACACAGAGGCACGTCTCAGCAAGATTTCCATGGAGATGCTTGCTGACATTAACAAAGACACTGTTGATTTTCAGCCGAACTTTGATGAGACAGAACGTGAACCGGTTGTACTTCCGGCACGTTTTCCGAATCTGCTTGTAAACGGTACAACAGGTATCGCCGTAGGTATGGCAACCAATATTCCGCCGCATAATCTTCGTGAGACAGTTAATGCCGTTGTAAAAATTATCGACAATATTGTGGAAGAGGACAGAGAGACAGCTATCGAGGAACTTCTTGATATAGTCAAGGGACCGGACTTCCCGACAGGAGCAACTATCCTTGGAACAAGAGGAATCGAGGAAGCATACCGTACAGGACGTGGCAAGATCCGTGTCCGTGCAGTGACAAATATCGAGACTTTACCGAATGGTAAATCACGTATCGTAGTTACAGAGCTTCCGTATCTTGTAAACAAGGCACGTCTGATCGAGAAGATTGCAGATCTTGTCCGGGACAAAAAGATCGATGGAATCACAGACCTGAATGACCATTCCAGCCGTGAAGGGATGCGCATCTGTATTGATCTCCGTAAGGATGCCAATGCCAACGTGGTCCTGAATCTGCTTTATAAACATACACAGCTGCAGGATACTTTTGGTGTGATCATGCTTTCGCTTGTTCCGAATCATGGAAGCATGGAACCAAAGGTTCTGAATCTGAAAGAGATGCTGGAGTATTATCTTGAGCATCAGGAGAACGTAGTTCGCAGAAGGACACAGTATGATCTGAATAAAGCTCAGGAGAGAGCTCATATTTTGGAGGGTCTGCTGAAAGCACTGGATAATATCGATGAGGTAATCCGGATTATCCGTGGTTCCCGCAACGTACAGATCGCGAAACAGGAACTGATCGATCGTTTTGAGCTGACAGATGTTCAGGCTCAGGCAATCGTGGATATGCGTCTCCGTGCACTGACAGGTCTGGAAAGAGAGAAGCTGGAAGCTGAGTATGCAGAGCTTATGGAGAAAATCCGTAAGTTCCAGGCAATCCTTGCTGACCGTAAGCTTCTTCTCCGCGTTATCCGTGAGGAAATCTTGGCTATTGCTGAGAAATACGGCGATGACAGAAAGACTTCCATCGGATACGATGTATATGATATTTCCACAGAGGATCTGATCCCGAGAGAGAATACGGTTATCACAATGACAAAGCTTGGTTATATCAAGCGTATGACTGTAGATAATTTCCGCAGCCAGAACCGCGGCGGCAGAGGAATCAAGGGAATGCAGACTATTGATGATGACTACATCGAAGAGCTTCTGATGACAACAACTCATCATTATCTGATGTTCTTTACCAATACAGGCCGTGTTTACAGACTGAAGGCATATGAGATTCCGGAAGCCGGTCGTACAGCGAGAGGAACAGCGATCATCAATCTTTTGCAGCTTGCCCCGGGTGAGAAGATCACTGCAGTGATCCCTCTTCGTAAGTATGAAGAAGGCCATTATCTGATGATGGCAACCAAGAAGGGTCTTGTAAAGAAAACTCCGATCAAGGATTACGAGAATGTCCGTAAGACAGGTCTTACAGCGATTGTTCTCCGTGATGATGATGAACTGATCGAGGTTAAATCAACAGATAATAATAAAGATATCATTCTTGTTACCAAGGATGGACAGTGTATCCGATTTAAGGAGACCGATGTCCGCAGTACAGGACGTGCATCTATGGGTGTAAGAGGTATGAATCTTGGTGATGGTGATGAAGTTGTTGCAATGCAGCTGAATACACAGGGTGATTATCTTCTGGTAGCATCTGAGAACGGAATGGGCAAACGGACAGCAATGAATGAGTTTATTGTCCAGAACCGTGGCGGTAAAGGTGTGAAATGCTACAAGATCACAGAGAAGACCGGAAATGTAGTTGGTGCAAAGGCTGTTAATGAAGAGAACGAGATCATGATGATCACAACAGAGGGTATCATTATCCGTCTGCAGTGTGCAGATATCTCTATTCTCGGCAGAATTACGTCTGGTGTGAAGATGATCAATCTTACAGATGGCGTAACCGTTGCAAGTATTGCCAAAGTAAGAGATAAAGATCCGGAAGCAGATACAAAGGCTGACAGCGAAGGAACAGACAGTGAAGAGTCCGCAGATGAAACTGCAGCAGGCAGTGAGGAAGAATAAGATCGAGGATGAGTCATGGCGACAACAACAAAGAAAAAACGCAGAAAAAAACCTGTGAAAAAACTGAAATACTCTAATAAAAAACTGAATTTTGTCCATATCGTGACACTGGCAGGAATCATTTTGATCCTGCTGGTGATCATCCTCGCAGCACGGAGCTGCGGCGGCATCAGCCACAGAAATCCTAAAGGAGTTGTGGAAGGATATATAAAGGCTGCTGTTGCAGGTAAGGACAAAAAAATGCAGGAATGCTACAGTGCGGATAAAGTATCGGATGAAGCGAAAACAGAGATATCATCTACGATGAAATATTTCCAGGCTCACGGAGCGAAAGATGTAAATATTGAAAGTTGTGAGACGATTTCTGAGAGCAAGACTTATTCTTATGTGTACATTCGATATAATCTTGTTCTGCAGAATGATCAGGAATATCCGTGCATCAGTACTTATCTTGTGAAGGCTCAGGATAAGAAATATTATCTGTATTCACCGTCAGATATTTCAGATAAGATCAGTCAGCAGGCAGCAGCCGATTATCAGAAATTTATGACAACGAAGACTTATACAGATTATACCAAGGCTTATGAAGTCTTTCTGAAAAAGAATCCGGGTTATGAGGATAAGATCGCATCGAAACTCAACGGATAAGAAACAGGCAGGAGGACATAAGTTATGAAGAGAATTTTGCTGATGGTGTTCAGAAATCTTATTTTTGTTCCTTACTGGTGGATCAGGCTTTGCTGGTATGCATCGCATACAGATGATTATCCGGAAGAGAAGAAGTATGCGTTTCTGAAGCATGTAGATGATTATGCGATCAGGGGCGGCAATATTTATATAGATGTGCATGGTGCGGAGAATATCCCCAGGGAAAACGGATTCATGTTTTTTCCGAATCATCAGGGCTTGTTTGATGTACTTGCGATCATCAAGGCCTGCCCGGTTCCTTTCTCAGTGGTAGCTAAGAAAGAAGTAGCAGACATCCCGTTCCTGAAGCAGGTTTTTGCCTGCATGAAGGCATTCATCATTGACAGAGAAGACCTGAAGCAGTCCATGCAGGTGATCGTCAATGTGATTCGTGAGGTGAAGGCAGGACGGAATTATCTGATTTTCCCGGAAGGAACACGAAGCAGGAACGGAAATCATCCCGGACTATTTAAAGGCGGTAGCTTTAAGACAGCCACCAAGACCAGATGCCCGATCGTTCCTGTGGCATTGATCGATTCCTTTAAAGCTTTTGATACCGGCTCCACTGAACATATCACTGTGCAGGTGCATATCCTTCCTCCTATGTATTATGAGGAATATAAAGATATGCATACGACAGAGATCGCTGAAGAAGTGAAGCGGCGGATCGAGAAAGTGATCGAGGAGAATATCTGAGAAAGTAAATATATAGCAGAGCGGATATCCGCTTTACTGAAAAGACTATCGTAACTGTTGTACAAATGGATACGATGGTCTTTTTTTGTGGAAAAACAGTTTCAGAATTATCTGTAAATAATGAAGATAAAAACGGAATATTCTAAATGCAGCTTGACCGGAATGGTGTGGAACTTTATAATTTTATATATAAATGTGACAGGAAAGAGGGAGGAATTGTATGAAGAAAAAGTATATTGCATGGCTGATGGCAGCGGCTATGACATTGACAGGGAACAGTGCATCAATGGTAATGACATATGCACAAACTGAAAATGCAGCATCAACACAAACAACAGTAAAACTTGTAGAAAAAGGTTCCTGCGGAAGTAATGCTACATACAGACTGTATTCGAACGGGCATTTGAAAATCCAGGGAAAAGGAGAGGTCAGGACTTACGATTTTTCAGAAAAAGCAGCAAAAATAAAAAAAGTAACAGTTGCATCCGGAATCACAGGAATTGGCAGCTATACTTTTAACAGATGTCAAAATCTGAAAAGTGTTTCACTTCCAAAAACTCTGAAAAGTATTGGAAACAGCGTATTTACAGATACAGCGATTACCAGTATACAGCTTCCTTCTGGATTGAAAAGTATAGGTGCGTATGCTTTTTACAGATGTAAGCTTACAAGTCTGAATATACCGGAATCAGTAACAATGATCGATGAATATGCGTTGAGTTACTGTGATAATCTGGCTTTTGTCAGTGTTACGGGGAGTGTGAAAGAGATACCGGAATCCTTATTCGAGGGCGATAAAAAATTAAAAAAAGTTACTTTGAAACAGGGAGTTAAAAAAATTGGAAGAAATGCTTTTTGTGGCAGCGGACTGACGAGTATGACATTTCCGGAAAGTCTGACAGACATTGAATCACAGGCTTTTTCACTCTGCCCGAATCTTGCGAAGGTGACATTTCCAGGTAAACTTACAGAAATAGGGTCCAGTGCATTTTATGCCTGCAGAAAGCTTTCAGCTGTTACGATACCAACCAGTGTGAAGCGGATTGGAACAGAAGCTTTTAATGACTGCCGGGCCATGAAAAAGATCATATTTCTCAACGGAAAGACAATATTGGATGGAAAGCCGATGGGCTATAATTGGGAAAATGAAAAAAACAGAGCTCTTGTCATAGTAGGAAAAAACGGTTCTACAGCACAGACTTATGCGAAGAAAAACGGACTCAAATTTCAGGGCAGTGTAGCTCTGATAAAAACAACGAAACTTACCGGCGTTCCGAAGACAAAGATTTTATCCAGAGGAAAAACCTTCACCATCAAGGCAACAGCATCGCCGAAGAATACAGATGAAAAGATCACCTACAAATCTTCCAACACAAAAATCGCAACAGTAACATCCAAAGGTGTTGTAAAAGGCCTTCGAAAAGGAAAAGCAACCATCACAGTTCAGAGCGGATCAAAGAAAATGAGCTGCAAAGTAACAGTAAAATAGACAGAAAAGACAAAGGCATAAAATACTATGAAAAAAACTGAAAAAAGAATCCGGGCGGATCTGCTGCCCGGGATTCTTACAATGATCCTTTTGCCGCTGGTGGCGAAGGGACAGAAAACAGAAGTAGATCTGGGAAAATATTCCTGGTTCCCGGACGGAAGTTTTCAGTATGATTTCTTTATGTACTGGAAAAGCATCGTTTTTCTGATCCTGGTGGCAGCAATGCTGCTGGTTCTCATAGATCGAAGTCTGCTCAGGGGGATCCGGATCAAAAACTGGAAATATTTTATTCCATTATATGTATACGCGGGGTTTACAATTCTTTCCACGATTTTGTCTGCTGACAAAGCATTATCGTTGAAAGGAATGTGGCAGCAGTATGAATCTGTATGGGTACTTCTGGGATATCTGGTGACAGTTTTCTACTGTGTTCAGGTGACAGAATCAGAAGAAGATGTGAAAAAAATACTTTGGGCACTGGCCGCAGGAACTGTAGCTCCGGTAGTTATCGGTCTTACACAGATGGCAGGAAAAGATTTCTTTTATACATCGGCCGGCAAAGGCATCCTTTCAGCAGGGCTGGATTCCGCAGCAAAGGACGCCATGAGTTATCTGTATTCCGGAAGTGGAAATTCCACTGTATATATGGCATCCTATACGCCGAATTATGCAGGTGTCTATCTGGTGATGGCTTTGCCGGTGGTTGTGATCCTGACTATAACAGCAGCCGGTAAAGCTGGCAGGATTTTTGGTGGCAGCCTCAGCATTATTCTATGTATTTGTTTATACGGAACCGGTTCAAGAACCGGACTGGCAGTTGGATGTATTCTTGCGATATTGGCAGTATATTTCCGGCAGTCACAGAGTGGCAGACAGAGAGGCACGCAGACAGGTACGGGCAGTAAGAACGGAAAAAAAAGATGGGCGTATACGGGAATCGCTGTTCTTTTGTTTGTTGTTCTGTTCGTTGGATATGATCTGGCCGGCAGTCACAGACTCATAAATGGAATCAGAGAAAGTTTACATAAGAATACATACGATATGCAGGAAATCCAGCCGGGTGAGAATGGAATCACAGTGAAATATAAAGGCAATACCCTGGAACTGATGCCCGAAACAACAGAAATGGGACAGATGCTTAATGCTGTTTCCAATAAAAAAGACAAGCTCACGGCAATCTGGGACACAGACAGCCAGTGTTTCCGGTTCAGAGATACTGTTTATGAAGATCTTGCTTTTGACACTTACAGTCAGGATCAGATTTCTTATATTATGGTCAGTCAGGGAGATATCACTTGGAACTTCTTTAAGGAACCAGGTGGGGAAAAATATTTCTACCTGAACCAGTATGGAAAATCTGATGAGATCCGGAATGCAGCAGCAGCTCTGAAAGGATATGAGAGAGCTTTTTCCGGGCGAGGCTATATCTGGGGAAGAACGATTCCGCTGATCGCGAAGCATTTGTTGTGGGGAAGCGGTCCGGATACGTTCGTGGCAGAATTTCCGCAGACGGATTACGTGATGAAAGCAAATACGAGCCTCAGTATGTACCAGCAGCTTCCGACCAGAGCCCACAATATGTATCTGCAGTCAGCATTGCAGACAGGCGTGATATCTGCTATCTGTCTGATAATATTCTGGCTGCGGTATGTGATATCTTTTGTGAAAAGATTTCGGAAGAGTACAAGAGATAAGGTCAGCTTCTGGGAGCTGGGGATATTCTTAAGTGTTACAGGATTTTTATTAATGGGAATAATGAATGATTCCAACCTTGCGGCGGCACCGGTATTCTGGTGCCTTCTGGGAACAGGGATCGCAATGGAAACCTTTCACGGCCGTGCACTGTGAGAGGTTTTTTTGTTTTTTTATGAATTTAATGTGGCAGAATATAATGCTAAATAGTATAATTAGACTAAAAATACAACTTATAAGGAGGAAGATGTATGAAAAGAAAAAGACTGGCATTGCTGTTGGCAGCTGCATTGACAGTTACCAGTGTGGATGGAACGGCTTTTGCAGTAAGCGGTGCGGATTTTTCATCAGAACCTGTGCTGGATGAGGCAGAGGCACAGCCAGAGGAAGCTACGGCAGAACCAGCGGAGGAGAATGTGGAAGAAGAATCTTTTGCAGATGAAGCTTCTCTCACAGATGAAACAGCAGAAGCAGAGACAGAAACGGAAAGCGCAGAGGAATCACAGGAACTTGCTCAGCCGGAGGAGGAACTGACACAGGAGCCTGTTGAAACCGTGGAACCGGCAGAAGCTGAAGCAGAGGAAGAGCTTCCGTTCAGTGCTGGAGATGATGAGGATTTTGATGACAAGGAGCCTTCATCTATTATTCCGGAAACTGTACAGGAACTGGAATTGGATCAGAGCTATGATGTGGATATTGAGGAAGCGGATCAGTGGGAATGGTTTTCATTTACTGCGGCTGAGGATGGAAACTATAGTTTCAGTTCGGAAGATTCTGATGATGGAGATCCTATTGTATATGGATATGATACCAAAGCTGTGGGAAGCGAATGGGACTATACATTTTCAGATGATGACGGTGGCATAGGGTGTAATTTCAAGCTTATCTTTAAGGCAGAAAAAGGAAAAACCTACTACTTCCGTGTAGGACAGCAAGGCAGTCAGACAGGTTATTTTTCAGTAAACATGAAGAAACTTGTAACCCCTTCTTCTGTACAGCTGAATACTGAGAATATCGTAAATCCGGAAATTATCGCCGGATTAGATTACGGACAGCTGTATGGATTGGAAGTAACTCTGCAGTATGATAATGAAAAACCTTCAGATACGATAACATTTAAAAATGACTACATTATAGATGATGCTTACGGAAACCGCATAAGCTACAGATTTGAGTCAGAAAACGGTGCTGATATATATAATGCAGGTTCAACTTTAAATGCGGGAACCTACAATATTGTAATTTTATGTAATGATGAGCCAGTTGCTACAGAAAGCACCTATAAAGTAAAAGCTGTGGAGCCTGGTGAGCTTCAGGAACTTCATATTGGCAGTGATAACGCAGTTAAAAGTAATACGATCAAATACAGCTGGTATAAGTTTGTAGCTCCTGAAACAGCTACATATGTAATCTCTCCGGTAGAGACCTGTAATATATTTAAAGAAACCCAGGAAGGACCAGAGTATATAGAATATGATGTTAGTAATTCAAAATGCGTGGTTTCATTGGAAAAAGGGACTGCATATTATATTGGATTACAGGGAGAAATCTGGTCAGACGACGAAGATGATTATGTAAATCAGTGGAACCTTACAGTGGAAGAACGGCAGGAAGTTTCTTCTGTTGCATTTTCTGAGGAATCTATGACTTATATAAAAGGTCTGGATAATGTTAATATGTACAGACAACCAGGAAGCCTTACCGTTAATTATAAAAACGGACAGAGCGAGCAGGTAAAAGTATATCTTGGACAAAGTGCATATGACCGTTATGGAAACCGGATCACTCCAAAGGTTACAGACAGTAATGGAAGCGAGATTACAGAATGGTATGATGATGATGATGGTGTTGCAATCGAATTGCCGGAAGGTTCCTACAAACTGACATATATCTGTGATAAGGTAACCAGTGCTGAAATTCCATTTACTGTACAGAAACCGGATTTTAACAGTTATGCTAAAATTACAGAAGGCGAAAATCATATTAAAGTTGCTGTATCTGGAAAGAGTTCTCCAACCTGGTATGCTTTCGAAGTAGAAAAAACAGGCAGGTATCAGTTTAAAATTCAGGAACAGGATGGAGTAGACAGAGATCTGAACTGGAAGAAGCTTAACGAAAACGGAGATCTTGAGGATTATTCACCAGACTGGGATGATTCTTACAGAAAAGTGGAAGCAGGAAAATATTTAATTTCCTGGGAGATATGGGAAGAGGATGCAAATGCCAGCGAAGATGCAACAGTTCTTGTTAAGAGAGTACCGGAGATTAGTTCTGTAAAAATAAAATCCTACAGCCCGACAGATCTGACTTTCATAGAAAGAGTACAGAGACCATGGCTTGATGATCTGACAGCGGAAGTTACATATGATGATGGAACTACCCGTGAACTGGATGCGGAAAATAACGATGATGAATATGGCAGATGGATGTCTTACGATCTTTTCAAAGCAAAAGATGCCAGCGGTTATTATGAGTCTGTAGATGATTATGAAAATCTTCCGGCAGGTGACTATGTATTCAGAGTAAACTTTGGCGGTGTTTACGCAGAAGACATCCCTGTAAAAGTTGTTTCTCTTGATGAATCTGTGAAACAGGAAGTTACAACAGGAACAACGGAAGTCAAGAATCAGGATAAGCTTGTCCTGAAATATAAAGCTCCTGCAGATGGACGTTATGAGCTTGAGACGAATGTTCCGATATCCACGATCAAGTTCCGCACTGCTAAAGATAGAGGCCCGACTGATTGTGTGCTGGAGAATTACAGAGCATATGCAGACTTTAAGAAAGACACAGAATATTATCTTTATGTAGATGCAGATGAATATTGTCCGGAACTGAAAATAACAGTTTCTTCCGTAACAAGACCGGCTGAAATGGAGACAACTGCATTAAAGAAAAACTATATTGCAGGTGTGGAATACTTTAAAGAAGAGAACATGCAGACAACCGTAGGATTCGGGGAAAACAAATCCAGAACTGTAAAAGGTTCCGATCTTGTAAACGGATATTATCTCCACTACCAGGTAAAAGACAGTGAAGGTAAGGAGCATTCTTATTATGAACCTCTGACAGTAGGTGAATGGACAGTTACACCTTATCTCAGTGCAAGTATCCAGACAGGAAGTGCCATTGCTGTAGAAATGTCCAAGCTTCCTGTTAAATCCGATACGATCACCGCTAAGAAACTGGAAATGGACAAGCTTCCATCCCTGGAAAAAGATGTCTGGAAACAGTTTGAGAATACAGGATATTCCGACAGATATTATTCATTCACAGCTCCGGAAGACGGAAAATATGTATTTGAATGCAGTAATGAGCAGGAAAGATACAACAGAGGAGTTGGAGTATTCTATTCAGACGGTGAAAAAGGATACAAAGATGAAGGCTACAGCATTAATCTGAAAAAAGGCGAAACATGCCTTGCTGTTATTTATACCAGCGCAGAGTGTAAACTCAGAGTTGTAAATACAGCAGCAACAGAAACTCCGGAAGAAGTAAGCAGTATTGCACTTACTGACGGACTGAGAAAAGCCATCACTTACACAGGCAAAGATATTCCTTGTACTTTCACTCCGGAAGAGGATGGATATTATACAATGGAGTCCGAATCTCTGGATGGATCATATTTGGACACTTATGTTGATCTGATGTGTGACGGAGATAAGATCGGAGAAAATGATGAGGATGCAGGAAATGGAAACTTCTGCCTTATAAAGAAGCTTGAAAAGGGCAAAGAATATACATACCTGCCAAGAACTTATAACGAAGATACAGGTTCCTTTATCATTTCTTTCCATAAGACAAATATTGTTCCGATTAAGAACATTGAGATCGTACCAAGAGAAGGCGTAGATATCTCTGCTCTTACAGTTATAGACAATATCAGAAGTTACTATGATGTTAAAATAACTTATGAGAATGGAACTACGGAAATAACAAACTGGTGGAATCGAAAAGATGCTTATGGAAATGCCATTGATAAAGATATTAATATTCCGGAACAGACAGGAACTGAAAAAGAAGTTACTTATACAGTAACCGTAAAATATACGAATCTTGGATCAGATGACGAGAAAGAAAAGAAAGAAAATATTACTGTAAAAGGAATTCCATCACTGGAAGAACTTAAAGAAGCAAATGATTATAAAATAACCACTTTCGATCGCCAATATTATCGTTTTACACCTTCATCAGAAGGACAGTACATAATATCTCTGAAACAGGAAGATAATGATTATAATAATGTAAATGTCTGGACTTACGGAAAGCTGTACGATAATCAATGGGAAACCTGCATTGTAGAGAAGGCTTATGAAGGTGAGAACAATTATTCTGTTCAGCTGGAAGCAGGTAGAGAATATCTTGTGTCTGCATTGGGTGAAGTTAATGATCCCGAGGCAAGCTTCCAGATCAGGAAGGTAAAGAAAACATTAAAAGGTCTGGAACTGGTGAAGGCACCGGAACAGGCAAAATGCCTTCCAAATGATGTAAATGCTGTTTCCTATAAAGGACTTCAGGTAAAAGCACTCTACACAGACGGAAGCACAGAAACTATTACATATGGAAATGCAGATTCCTCCGGAAGATATATTTATCAGGGAACTGTGAAATGGCTGGACGATGGAACTGGCATAGCATATGCGAACCTTGGAAAATATCAGGTAAGTTTCCCGCTGAAAGCAGATTCCTGGAGTAATGTTCCGGAACTGAAACGCGATAAAGCTACAACTGTAAAAGCTGTTCGCGGTGATATGGTAACACTGAAATTTGTTCCTGAAAAAACAGATAATTATCGGTTTACTGTAGATGGCGGTTATGTAGTAGAAGGGGTTGTCGGCGAAGATCCGGATGACAGCTGCAACAATCCAGGCAACTGCAATTTGAAAGAAGGCAAGATTTATTACATCCATGTACATGCTTATAAAGAAAATCCTTCTGTAACAGTTGTATATGCAGACTGTATCTGGGACGTAACATCCGATACAAAAGCAACCTGTACAAAAGAAGGAAAGAAGGTTGAGACCTGCCGTAAACACGGAGATACAAGAGTGACAGTTACACCGGCACTTGGCCACAAGTGGAACAGTGGTGTGATTACAAAGAAAGCAACCTGTACTGCAGACGGAGTGAAGACTTACACCTGCAGCAACTGCGGTGAAAAGAAAACAGAAGCTATTGCAAAAACAGGACATAAGTTCAGCAGCTGGAAGAAGATCTCTGATGCAACTGTATTTGCTAAACAGAAACAGAAGAGAACCTGTTCTGTCTGCAAGAAGCCAGACTACAGATATGTTGGAAGTAAGGTGAAAGCAACTATCAAGCTGAACTTAACATCCATCACTTTGCAGCAGAAACAGAGCACAAAAGCAGTCAAAGTAACTATGGCGAAAGGTGACTCCGTGAAATCCTGGACTTCCAGCAACAAGAAGATCGCAACAGTCGATAAGAAAGGAACGATCAAAGCTGTAAAGAAAGGAACTGCAAAGATCACAGTAACACTGAAGAGTGGAAAGAAAGCAACAGTAACAGTTAAAGTACAGACTTCCAAAGTTGCGACATCCAAGATCACAGGCCTGAAATCAAAAGTAACTGTGAAGAAAGGCAAGACTCTGACCCTGAAACCAGTCCTCAGCCCGATCACAAGCAAGGATAAGATTACTTACAAAACATCCAATAAATCCGTTGCAACAGTAAGCAGCAAGGGTGTTATCACAGGCAAGAAAAAAGGAACTGCAAAGATCACTGTGAAAGCAGGAAAGAAATCTTATGTAGTAACAGTAACCGTAAAATAATCAATAAAAAACAGACCGGATTACCATTGGGTGATCCGGCCTGTTTTTTTTGTCTAATTTTAGTTCTGTACTGGCAAAAAATGTATTGTTTTGGTACAATTTATATAAAATCAGAGGGAAAATGTGGACTTTGCATGTTATGGCGGGAGGAAGCTCCAACAACAAGATCGCAACCGTAACCAGCACAGGAAAGATCACAGCAAAGAAAGCCGGAACCTGTAAGATCTATGTGAAAGGAAACGGAATCACGAAAGTTGTTACAGTAACAGTAAAAAAATGATTCCCGGATCTGCAAACCAAGAATTTCAAAAATAAAATACTGAATACCGACCAGGGGGCTGTTCAAACGAACAGCCCCCTGCAGCTTTTGCAGAATAGAACTTTTTGATTATAATACTCTCATTTAATAATTTTTATATGGGTTCATATCTATTCTGGTGAGAATAGGTTCAATGTATTTGGAAATATTTAGTTGTTACTTATAATCCGTTGCCTTAAAAGTCACATAAATATATCATTATTTCGAGGTGAGATCTTTATGAACTTGCAAACAAATTTAGGTATTGCTATTAAAGAATTCAGAAATAATCTGGGGCTGAGCCAAGAAAAATTTGCGCTTTCAATTGAGATGGACAGAACATATTTGGCATCTGTAGAAGCAGGAAAAAGAAATCTTTCTCTGGCCAACATTGAGAAAATTGCCAGAGGATTAAATACCAATGTTTCAGAGCTCTTTGCAAAAGCAGAATCGTATAATTGATAAAAGACTAAAGGGGCATACGTTATGAATGATTTTATCATGGATATTATTTCCATACATTGTAATAATGATAGAATGCAGGCAGCAAGAGTATATCAATATGCTTATTTATTGCAGTATCTTGATAAGAAAACTCAATCAGTAGATAAATCTTCAAAAGCAAGGGGATCATTTGCAAATCTATATGCCATTTATGTTCTTGTTGAAGATTACATAAAGAATGGATATTTGAATTCATCAAAAAGATACTCTGAATATCCAGGTATGATGTTTACTGACGCACTTGCCCGTACAAGGGAACTTCCATTTGGTGAGAAGCTTCAAAATCATGCTTTGAATAATAGATGTAATGATGAATTCAAAAAATTTTTTATGTCAGAAACTGCAGAGATTCCTATTAGACGGAATTTAGATACTAGAAGATATTGGATTAATGAAAAGCTGCTTGAAGTCCAAATATCGCCTGCAGATATAGTAAATATTGCTCCACTGTGTATTGAGATAATTAATAAATATGTTGAGCTGAAAATGAAAAGATTTTCATGTTTCTTTAATGATTTAAATGACTTGAAATTGACTGTTTCTACTAATCCGCAGAAATCTGTCAGCTTTATATCAGAAACACTGAATCCAAATTCGGATGCTCGTATTTTTGAAATTGTATCCTATGTAATCATAAAGTATCATTTCATTGATCAAACGATAAAATACACATTAAATGGAATAACCCAAGAAGTACCCTTAACAGTATTTAAAGTTGGAAGGACAAATGCTAATGATGGCGGTATCGATTATATAATGAAACCTTTAGGAAGAGTTTTTCAAGTAACGGAAGTATTGGATTTCAATAAGTATTTCTTGGACATAGATAAATTGATTCATTATCCGATTACCTTTGTTATAAAGCAGGATATCACTCCTGAAGAAGCTTTAAGACGAATTAAACAAGTGGCTCTTGAGAAGTATTCAGATATCAATGTATTAAATCAATATCTCTCTTGTTTTGAGGAAGTAATTACTATTCCTACTCTCAAAGCAATGCTCGAATTAAATATATCTAAAGGATATCTGCCTAATATGATAGATGAATTAATCACACAATGTAAAGTTGAATATAATATTGAATGAAAAAAATTAGCCTCGTTCCGATATGTGGTTCGAGGCTAAGGCTTTATATATCAAAAAGTGACAATTGAATATTGTTATTCTTAATATGGCTTTTCTTTGAGGTATTGTTTGTCTTTCTGCTTTTGTCCTTTTGCAGAATTTCTCCTTTATAAGTCTTTGAAATTCCAGTTCTGCGAATACCTATTTTGAAATACTCTTTATTTATATCCATACTGATTGCTCTTCTTCCAAGTTTGACAGCTACACCTGCTGTTGAGAAGCTGCCGCCAAATGGATCCAATACAATTTCATCAGGATTACTTGATGCCTGGATGATTCTTTGCAATAACATTTCTGGTTTTTGAGAAGGATGATTTTCATATTCATCCATCTTGAATCTCACTCTAGGAAATTCCCAAACATTACCTGGCACTTTTTTTGTATTATATGGCTGAGGTGGATTTTTACGATAGTCTATTAATCCTCTCTTGGCACCGGTCTTTGCTTCAATCAGGATATCTTGATAATTAAATGTATATTTAGCTTTATCAGTTTTGGTAGCCATAAGAATAGGTTCATATAAAGAACCAAATTTCTTTTTTGATTGAACACCGGAACTATCATATGCCCATACAATATCATTCACAATATTATAGTGTTCTTGCAGATAGATTGAAATATATGGAATATTTTGGGTTGAATTCATCAGATAAAAAGTTCCATTATCTTTTAATACTCTAAAACATTCATCAATCCAAGTATAACACCACTCCAAGTATTTTTGTCTATCCTTCCAGGAATCGCTGTCATTGCCAAAATCTTTACCGAGATTGTATGGGGGATCAGCAAAAATCAAATCTACTGAATCTGCTTCCATCTTTTTTAATGATTCAATACAATCATTGTAAATAACCAACGAATTATCTGATTCAAGATATTCAAAATCTATATCATGAAATAATTCAATCATAGCTTCCTCCTCTAATCTGTTGAGCTTCTTCCGCTTTTAAGCCATTCCTCCAATTCAGATTTCTTAAACTTCCATAATCTGCTAATGTTTTATGAGCAGGAATAACGGTTTTTTATTCAATTCTGAATGGCATCTTAAACATTTAGCAGTAGCTTCAATACCAATATCATTATCTTAAATATTCATAAAAGCAATTCTACTTGAATGATAATAACGCATATGTTCTATGATTTCAATGTATTTTCACATGCCCGGTTAAAGTTCAGGCAAGTAAAGTAACAGTAACAATATATAAGATTACCTGGACAAGATAGTAAACAGAATAAAGGACAGTGAAACGTTTTCACAAAATAACATTGACATTTTATATGATACTCATTATCATATAAAACATATTTATTTACTATGAAATAAGGAGAAAGCAAGCAGGAAAATTTTTTCGGGGAGGAATGGAACATGTCGATCAAGAAAATAGCAGAGAAAGCAGGGGTTTCGCCTGCTACGGTGTCCAGAGTTCTGAATAATCCCAATTATAAGTGTTCCGTTTCAGGGCTTCGGGATAAGATCTGGAAAACAGCCATTGAGATGAATTACGTGCCAAATGAGGCTGCCAGGAATCTGAAGCGGGGCGTTTCTGCAAAGCAGGAGAAAACATGGTATATCAATATTCTGATGACAAGAACCGATTCCTCACAGACAGATCCTTTTTTTTCGGAGCTGCTGCGGGTAATTGAGAGTGAAATCCATGATAAGAACTGTATTCTTTCAAAAGTGTGGTATATGTCGGTGTTCTCTGATGACCGTAAGTGCCGCAGAGAAAATCTGGATCGCCTGATTGACGAAATGTATGGTGAAGTGGAGGGGAAGAGGGACGGTCTGATTATTATCGGAAGATGTAATAAGGAAGCTTTAAAGAAGCTGAATAAAAGATATAAAAGTGTAGTTTCGGTGAACCGCAATTCTACGAATTATGAGGTGGATGAAGTTCTATGTGATGGAAAAAAGATTGCATCAGCAGCAGTTGAATATCTTATATCGCTTGGACATAAGAATATCGGATATGTCGGACAGTGCCACAGCGAAGACCGCTACAATGGATACCTGGAGACTTTGAAACAGCATAATCTGGATGTGATCCCGGAGTATGTGATCGAGACGAAACAGACTGAAGCCGAGGGCTATGAGGCTATGGAAAAATTTCTCCAGTCTGATGATATGCCTACAGGAATTTACTGTGCCAATGATATTTCGGCTATTGGAATGCTGAAGTGTTTAAATAAATTTCGGAACCGATATTATATGCCTTCTATTATATCAAGTGATGATATCCAGGAAGCACAGTTTACAAAGCCGATGCTCACAACAGTAAGTTTACCGAAAGAGGATATGGGAAAATTTGCTTTGTATCTGCTGCTGGACAGGCTGAAGGGCGAACATTCCGGCGTGGTTCGGATGGAGCTGGAAGGCAGACTGGTAATCCGAAACAGCTGCAGCAGTGTGGAAGACAGTATGTGGAGCGATTATTGCATCTGATAAATTATGTGAAAACGTTTTCAGATATTCCTATTTAAATAATAGGAATAATATGGTTTAATGTATTCAATTCAAATAAGGGAGTACATAGATCATGAAAAGAAGACGGATCGCAGGAGTCTGTATCGCACTGGCAGCAGTTGTGCTTGCAGGAACTATTGCAGTATCAGGTAATAATACAAAAGATAAAAATCACGTGGAGATCATTAATGTGTCATATGACCCGACAAGAGAATTTTATGAGTCATATAATAAGATCTTTTCAGAATACTGGAAGGAAAAAACAGGCCAGACAGTTGATGTGATCCAGTCTCATGGCGGTTCCGGCAAGCAGGCACTTGAGATCGCAAACGGACTTCCGGCAGACGTGGCAACACTTGCCCTGGAATATGATATTGATGCGATCCAAAATGCCGGCATGATCGACAGTGGATGGATCAATGAATATCCGGATGACAGTGCTCCGTACACTTCAACCATTGTATTTCTGGTGCGAAAAGGCAATCCAAAGAACATCCATGACTGGGATGATCTGACAAAGAATGGCGTGGGAGTGATTACACCGAATCCGAAAACTTCAGGTGGTGCCCGCTGGAACTACATGGCAGCCTGGGCTTATGCCAATGCAAAATACAATGGAAATGAAACAGAGATGAAAGCTTTTATAAAGAAGCTTTATCAGAATGTTCTTGTTTTGGATTCAGGAGCAAGAGGCGCAACAACTTCTTTTGTGGAAAACGGTCAGGGTGATGTGCTGATCGCCTGGGAAAACGAAGCATTTCTTTCTGTGAGGGATAATCCGGATGATTACGAGATCGTAACACCGAGCATCAGTATTCTGGCACAGCCGTCCGTAGCAGTTGTAGATGAGAATGTGAAAAAGCATGATAACGAAGCTGCGGCGCAGGCTTATCTGAAATATCTGTATTCCGATGAAGCACAGGAGCTGATCGCTGAGAATTATTACAGACCGGTAAAGCAGAAGATTTTGAAAAAACATGCAGATACTTTTAATCTGAAAGTGAAGCTGACAACTATCAAAGATTTCGGCGGCTGGGATGAAGTGCAGAAAAAGCATTTCGCAGATGGCGGAGTGTTTGATGAGATTTATGAAGAATAGGTGAGAGTGAGGGGAGACAGAAATGAAGAAACAACAGAGTAAACGGGTGATACCAGGCTTTGGACTGACAATGGGAGTGACTTTGGCGATGCTGAGTATTGTGGTTCTGATTCCCCTTGCATCTCTGGCAGTTTATTCAGCGCGGCTGGGATTTGGAGAATTTATCCAGGTGATCACGAGACCTAGAGTTTTGTCCGGATTTTATGTAAGCTTTATTACCGCATTTGCAGCGACAGTGGTTAATGCCATTATGGGACTGATCCTTGCGTGGGTGCTGGTGAGGTATGATTTTCCGGGAAAAAGGATCATGGATGGAATGATCGAGTTGCCATTTGCGCTGCCAACAGCAGTTGCCGGTATTTCACTGACATCACTGACATCCGATAAAGGAATTGTGGGAAGTTTTTTTGCAAAGTTCGGAATTAAGATCGCGTATACCAGGATCGGTATCACGGTGGCTCTGATCTTTGTGGGAATTCCGTTTGTAGTCCGTGCTATTCAGCCGGTACTGGAGAAACTGGACGGGTCCTATGAGGAGGCGGCACGTGTTATGGGTGCAAAACCATTCACCATTTTCCGAAGAGTAATTTTTCCCGAGCTTCTGCCGGCAATGCTTTCCGGGGCGGGACTTGCTTTCGGACGCTGCCTGGGAGAATATGGAAGCGTTGTTTTTATCGCAGGAAACAAACCCTATTATACAGAGATCACGCCGCTGATCATCATGTCAAAGCTTCAGGAGTTTGATTACGAAAGCGCAACATCTATTGCACTTGTCACACTGGCAGTTTCATTTCTGATCCTGTTTGGCGTGAATCTGGTGCAGGCAAGAAATACGAAACGTATCAGAGGGAGGGATGCATAATGGATGAAAAAAAGAAGCAGGCTTCCGGGCCGGTGAAATGGATCCTTATCGGGATTTCCGTGATCTTTCTTTTTGTGATGCTGGTACTGCCTCTGGTGGTTGTTGTAACCCAGGCGCTGAGCAAGGGCTGGCAGTGCTACGTGCAGGCGGTGACAGATGAGTACACGCTGAAAGCGCTGAAGCTGACCATTGGGGCGACGGCTGCGGCTGTTGTATGCAACACGATCTTTGGTCTGTGTGCGGCATGGGCAATGACCAGATTTCATTTTCGGGGAAAAAAGCTCCTTACCACTTTGATCGATGTTCCGGTTACAGTATCACCGGTTATCGCAGGTCTTATCTATATCCTGGTTTTTGGAAAGCAGAGTCCTCTTTATTCTGTTCTTGAAAGTGCAGGGATACAGATCGTGTTTGCAGTTCCTGGAATTGTCCTGGCAACGATCTTTGTCACATTTCCATTTGTGTCCAGAGAGATCATACCGGTTCTGGAATCCATAGGGTCCGATGAGGAAGAGGCGGCAGCACTGATGGGAGCAAAAGGCTGGACGATTTTTACCAAGGTGACATTTCCGCATATCAAGTGGGCATTTCTCTATGGTGTTGTGCTGTGTACAGCCAGAGCCATGGGAGAGTTTGGAGCTGTGTCCGTACTGTCCGGACATCTCCGTGGAAAAACAAATACACTTCCGCTTCATGTGGAAATTCTTTATAATGAATTCCAGTATGTTCCGGCATTTGCGGTTTCTTCGATCCTGGTGATCCTGGCGGTGATCCTTCTGATCGCAAGAAATGTTCTGGAGCATAAAGGAAAGGGGGAAAAAGGCGATGTACGTTGAGTTAAAAAATATCAATAAAACATATGGGGATTACAAGGCATCTGACAACGTAAGCTTTGGTATCGAAAAGGGAAAGCTGATCGGTCTCTTAGGACCCAGCGGAAGCGGAAAAACTACGATTCTCCGTATGATCGCCGGTCTGGAGCAGCCGGACAGCGGTGAGATCATCATCGACGGAAGAGTGGTCAATGATGTGCCTGCCAGCGAGCGAGGCATTGGATTTGTGTTCCAGAATTATGCTCTTTTCCGGTATATGACGGTGTATGATAATATTGCATTTGGCCTGAAGGTACAGAAGGCGGACAAGAAGTATATTAAGCAGAGGGTTATGGAACTGGTAGAGCTGATCGGGCTGAAGGGCCTGGAGAAAAGATATCCGAGTCAGCTGTCCGGTGGTCAGAGACAGCGAGTTGCTTTTGCCCGGGCTCTGGCTCCGAATCCGCAGCTTCTCCTTCTGGATGAGCCTTTTGCGGCGATCGATGCAAAGATCCGTACGGAGCTTCGAAGCTGGCTGAAGGACATGATCGAGAAGCTGGGGATCACCAGTATTTTTGTTACCCATGACCAGGATGAGGCTATCGAGGTGGCGGATGAAATTATTATTACCAACCGTGGACGGATCGAGCAGAAGGGAACCCCACTGGAGGTTTATCAGAATCCGGATACTGCGTTTACGGCGGGATTTTTCGGGCAGACTTCTGTGATCGATGATTACCAGGTGTTCAATCACTTCGAGGAAGTTCCAGGAGGCGAAAAAGCCATTGTCCGTCCGGAGTTTGTAAAAGTGACTAAGAAGAACGAGGAACAGAAATATAAAAGCTCCGCAACAGAGGGCGTCGTAGAACGAGTCGCATTCCGCGGTAGCAGCCTGGAACTGAAAGTCCGTGTAGGAAACACCACACTCAGCGCCAGAAGAAGCCTTGACGAAGAACCCGTCCGGGAAGGCGAAGTTGTGGATGTGTTTGTGCAGAGGATTTTTGTAACAAAGGGAAATGAGGCAGTACTGCTACATAATACAGCTATGGTTGAGGATTGGTTAGTGATATAAAAAAATGCCGCGGGAGCGGCATTTTTTTATGAGCAAGTAGCGTTAGCGGATTGCGAATATCATATGATATGGCCGCGGGAGCGGCATTTTTTTATATATGTGAAATTTTCACACCGTAATATTCTGCAAGAGAATCCACCAGGTCATCACGGATTTTTTTGTGGTCATTGCCATCCAGGGACATGACACAGGATACCATCTGACGTTTTTTGTCAATGACGCAGTATTGGCCGTAATTGCCGGACAGGATCAGTGTATCTTCCATAGGTCCC